>Ga0228662_1000275_pt1 | contig 27407 bp, 17 predicted proteins | sample 76DmetaG_FD_183173 | JGI IMG/M metagenome (GOLD analysis project Ga0228662, IMG submission 183173) | Seawater microbial communities from Monterey Bay, California, United States - 76D | ecosystem: Environmental > Aquatic > Marine > Coastal | place: USA: California | collected 2016-11-10
TTGCCAACTATGGCGTTCCAGTACGTTTTGTCTCGCGTGTTCCCAGTAACGACATCGGAGAATGTGCGCTTATGGAAATGCGCAAACGAGGTGTGGAGACGGATTTTATGCTTCGTGGAGGTGACCGTTTGGGGATTTATTTCCTAGAGACTGGTGCTGTCAGTCGAGGCAGTAAAGTGGTTTATGACAGAGCCCACTCGGCCATGTCTGAGATTGAGACTGGAATGGTGGATTGGGACAAAGCCTTTAAAGGCGTGGAATGGTTCCACTGGACTGGGATTACCCCTGCCATTTCACAGTCTTCAGCAGATGCTTGCCTGGAAGCTGTGAAAATCGCAAGTGAAAAAGGAATCACCATTTCTACAGATTTGAACTACCGTGCCAAGCTTTGGAAATATTGCAATGATGCGCACCGTGAAAAAATCATGACCGAGCTTACATCGTATTGCGATATTGTACTCGGAAACGAAGAAGATGCAGAGATGCATTTTGGTATTAAGCCCGAAGGACTAACGGTACAAACCCAAGGTCATGATGTAAAAGCGGAAGCGTTTTTGTCTGTGTGCAAGCAAATGATGGAGAAGTTCCCAAAGGCCAAAAAAGTAATTACAACCCTTAGAGGATCGATATCAGCTTCACATAATACATGGGCTGGCGTATTATACGATGGAAAAACCATGTACGACACCACCCAGTACCAAATCACGGACATTGTAGACCGTGTAGGTGGTGGAGACTCGTTTATGGGTGGTCTTATCTATGGATTACTAAAATATCCAGACAACGACCAACATGCACTAGACTTTGCAGTGGCAGCCTCTTGCTTAAAGCATACCATAAAAGGAGATGCGAACCTTGTAACAGTTGCAGAAGTAGAAAAACTAATGGGTGGTGACGCATCAGGTCGTGTAGCCCGATAAAACAAAAGATATGGCACAGTTTACAAGAATAGAAGTAGCACAAACGATGAAAGAGAGCGGCATGGTGCCTCTTTTCTTCCACAGCGATATCGAAGTCGCCAAAAAGGTATTAAAGGCCTGCTATGACGGCGGTGCACGCCTTATGGAGTTTACCAACCGTGGCGATTTTGCCCTTGAGGTATTTACAGAACTTACAAAGTATGCGATCAAAGAACTCCCTGAGATGATTATGGGCGTAGGCTCTGTAACAGACGCAGGGGCTGCATCTGCTTATATGCTTAACGGGGCAAATTTTGTTGTAACTCCTGTACTTAGAGAAGATATTGCTGTGGTGTGCAATCGCAGAAAAGTGCTTTGGTCACCAGGCTGTGGTTCACTCACCGAGATTGCAAAGGCTGAGGAACTCGGTTGTGAGATTGTTAAACTATTTCCAGGAAGCACCTATGGACCAGGCTTTGTAAAAGGAGTGCTAGCACCCCAACCTTGGACAAGCATCATGCCAACGGGCGGTGTATCACCAACAGAAGAAAACCTCAAGGGTTGGTTTGATGCAGGTGTTACTTGCGTGGGTATGGGTTCAAAACTTATCAGCAAAGAGATTGTTAAGAACCAAGATTTTAAGAAATTAGAAAACAGTGTGCGTCAAGCTCTTGCAATCATTCAAAAAGTGAGGACTACTTAAGCTCTAATTTTTTAATCTTCTTGTAATCCTCCCCCCTAATTTCTTTGAATTTGAGAATCATTTCGTTGAGTTTTTCTGGTTTTGACTCTGCCAAATTAACTTGTTGGCTTATATCTTGCGAAAGATCGTAAAGTTGGTAGTTGTTACTATTACCGATTTCAATATTAACAGCTTTTAGCTTAGCAGGTCCAATGTAAGGAGGAATCATAACCCAATCACCGCTTCTAAGAGCAGTGCGTGTTGTAGCCTCCAAAATCAACTCCTTCCGCCCCAGATCACTATTGCCTATAAAGGTATCTAACAAATCTAAACTGTCATCGGCTCGAAGATCACTCCCAGTCAATCTGGCCAAAGAAGAAAATAAATCCAATTGACTCACCAAGGCATCAGATTTTTTAGGCTGAATCTTTCCTTTCCAATACATCATAAAAGGAACCCTTGTACCCGCTTCAAAGAGGCTGTACTTACCCCCTCGCAACACACCTGTTGCCGTATGATTTCCATTTTTCTCAACCGCATCATCGTAGTAACCATCATTTAGCACTGGCCCGTTATCACTTGAAAAAACGATTAACGTATTTTCCATAAGCCCCTCTTCGTGTAGCGTTTTCATCAGTTCACCAACACACCAATCAGCTTCAGCAATCACATCTCCCCTTGGCCCTAAAGAAGTAGCTCCAACAAAGCGAGGATGGGGCGTGCGTGGTACGTGAGGTTGTTGCATGCCATAGTACAAAAAGAATGGTTTATCTTTTTTTGATTTGATATATTTTTTGACCTTATTAAGGAAATGATCTGCCATATCTATATCACTCCACTTTGCAGATTCGCCCCCTTTCATAAAACCTATTCTAGGAACGCCGTTTACGATAGCACCGTTATGCCCATGGTGCCACATCATTGACAATAATTCAGGATTATTTTTTCCTGTTGCCTGACCTTCATAATTCCTTTTGTAACTGATTTCAATGGGGTCTGATGGATCTAAACCATCCACGTAACCATTCTCAATATAAACAGTTGGCACTCTATCCTGTGTTGCTGCCATAATGTAAGCGTGATCAAATCCTATCTCATTTGGTCCCGGACTAATATGGGAGTTCCAATCTACTTGCCCTGTGCCTAGGCCAAGATGCCATTTTCCAATGACTGCTGTTTCGTATCCTTGATTTTTAAGCATTTTGGGCAATGTTATTTGAGCTGTATCAATAATTAAAGGGGCTGTTCCAGGAAGGATGCGCGCTCGTTTTTCTTTCCATGGATAAGTGCCTGTTAGGAGCGCATACCTACTAGGTGTGCAGGTAGCAGATGAGGCATAGCCTTGGGTAAATTGAACGCCATTATTTGCTAAAAAATCCATATTGGGTGTGCTAATTTCTGTAGCTCCATAAGCACTTACATCTCCATAGCCCAAATCATCAGTGTATATAATAATTATATTGGGATTTTGTGGGTCTTTTGCACAACCTACAAGGTTTAGAGCTATAAAGACAATAAATAGAAACGTATATTTTTTCATTGTGGTGGCATTATTAGTTTCAAATCTAAAAAACTATTGAAAGTTTAAATGGTGTCATATTATCTTAAAACTGTTGATAATTATCATTTTTTGATAATTTGTATTGACAAAAAGGTAATTGCTATTATGACAACAACTGATTTATGGTTTATTTTTAACTCTACAAAAGTGATTTGAGAAAAATATGGATGTCAAAATACTTCTTCTGCTTATTTGTTTCAGCTTGGTTACTAAAGCCCAAACCACAGTGGGTACTGTCTTTGGGGATGGTATGGTTTTACAGCAACAAAAAGACATCTATTTATGGGGCACAGATAATGTTGGCACCAAAATTATTGTTGTTAGCTCATGGGGAGAGACAACCCAAACAACCACATCAAAAAACGGAAAATGGAAGCTGCGATTATCAACTCCTAATGCGGGTGGACCACACACCATTACAATCAAGGGGTCATCTACAGTAACAATTGATGATGTATTGATTGGTGAGGTGTGGGTAATCTCGGGGCAATCTAATATGCAATTACCTCTTAAAGGAGGATTGGATGGTAATTTCATTGAAGGTGGGTTGGATGCAATTGTGAATTCAAAAAACGACAGAATCCGTTTCTTTACAGTCAAACAAAATACAAGTTTAAAACCTCTAGACAATGTAAAAGGTAGATGGGAAAAAGCAGCACCTTCAACTTCGGGATCCTTTAGCGCAGTTGGATACTTCTTTGCCCAACAACTAGAAAAGGTACTAGATGTACCAATTGGGATAGTAGTAACGGCTTGGGGCTCTTCTACGGCTGAGGCATGGTCTGATGATAAAACACTACATGATTTAGGCATAACAATTCCTAATGAAATTGCTGAGATGCCACAAAAAACGCCTACGGTTTTATACAATGCTATGATGCACCCACTTATTGGCTATGGCATTAAAGGAGTTTTGTGGTATCAAGGAGAAGCAAATCGTCGTAATGCCAATGAATATGAAAAAATAGTCAATACTATGGTTACTTCATGGCGAGAACAATGGAATATTGGAGATTTCCCCTTTTATTATGCTCAGATTGCACCTTTTAATTATGGAAAAAATAATTCTGCTTTTTTAAGAGAAGCACAACTCAAGAGTAGCCAAAACTTAAAAAATGCAGAGATGGTAGTTACGTTAGATGTTGGCGATTGCACACAAATCCATCCATCAAAAAAAAGGGAGGTTGGCAAGCGTCTGTCGTATATAGCACTAGCTAAAGATTATGGCATTAGTGGATATGATTTCAAGTCACCCACATTAACAAATTACTTTATTGAAAAACATGAGATCATTTTAACTTTTTCGAACCGTATAAAATTAAACAGGAATGTAGGTATCTCAGAAAATTTTGAAATAGCAGGAACTGATATGATTTTTTATCCAGCAAATGCAGTTATGAAGAGTCCCTATCATAAAGATCAAAAAGTCAGTGTTTTTTCTGAAAAAGTACCCCATCCAAAAGCAGTACGTTATGGATTCAAAAACTGCGTAATACCAACGCTTTTTGGAAGGAATGGCCTCCCTGTTTCGTCTTTTAGAACCGATAATTTAAATGCTAATGAATAGGCTATTATTGTTTTTTTTACTATTGAGTAGTTTTGGATATACTCAAAAATATCAACCGCAGTTTTCTACTGCAGGGTTTTACCAAACAGACAAGAGTGTTCGTGAAGCTATTAATTTTAATGTAGGATGGCGCTTTATAAAGCAAGATGTTAATGGTGCGGAAAAACATGATTTTGATGACAGCGCATGGAGCATTGTAAATCTCCCTGATGGCTTGGAACTTTTGCCTTTAGCTGCCAGTGGAGGAGTAAATTACCAAGGACCAGCATGGTATCGAAAACAATTTAATTTGAATGAAACCATGCGCTCCAAAAAAGTAATACTTCATTTTGAAGGAATTATGGGTAAATCTAAAATATGGGTAAACGGTGCTATGATAAAAGAGAACTTTAGTGGTTATTACCCCATACATATTGATGTCACTGAATACGTGGATTTTAAAAAATCAAACACAGTTGCAGTTCGTGCCGATAATAGTAATGACAAAACCTATCCTCCAGGGAAATCACAAGAGCAATTAGATTTCACCTATTTTGGGGGTATTTACAGAGACGCTTGGCTGATAACTCATAACCATACTTACGTCACACATCCTACTGCAGCGGAAAAAGTAGCAGGTGGGGGTGTGTTTGTTCACTATGAAAACCTTTCTGAAAAATCAGTTGATGTTTTTGTTAATGTTGATGTTAATAATGAAGGAAAAAAGATGACAGTATTTGTCCAGCTAGACCTACTAGATAGCGATGGGAAAGCAGTAGCATCCTCAGTTAAAGAATACCAACTTCCAAAAAACAATGCTGTACAAACTCATGCGCAATTTACGGTTCTTAATCCCAAGCTTTGGCGCCCTGACAACCCACAACTACATGATCTTAGTATAAGTTTAAAAAATAAACGAGGCGATGTTTTGGATACTTTTATAAAAAGGATTGGTATTCGGACTGTTGAAATGCGAGGACAAGAAGGGTTTTATCTCAACGGCAAGCCTTACCCACAGCTTTTAATAGGAGCTAACAGGCATCAAGACTTTGCACATATTGGACACGCACTTCCGAACAACTTACATTATCGCGATGCATTAAAACTACGTCAAACTGGAATGCGTGTCATTCGGTCGGCACATTTTGTTCAGGACCCTGCATTTATGGATGCCTGCGATGAATTAGGCTTATTATTTATTGCGACGATTCCAGGATGGCAATTCTGGAATAAAGACCCTATTTTCATGTATCGTATGTTGGATGATGTGCGAAAATTAATTCGTTTGGAACGTAACAGACCGTCAGTATTTATTTGGGAAATTATTCCTAATGAAACGCATTTTCCTGAGAAATTTGCTCAAGAAACTACAAAAGCTGCAAAAGAGGAATTTCCATTTAAAGGCTTATACACAGTAACAGATGCGCGTGAAATGAGAGGAAAAAACCAAAAATATTTTGACATGCTTTATTCCAATGACCTAGTGGCAAAATATCCTAACAAAAGTATATTTAAGCGCGAATGGGGCGATTTTGTTGATAATTGGGTAGACCATAACTCTGTGAGCCGGGTAGCAAAACAATGGGGTGAGACAGCTCAAATCCGCCAAGCATTGCATTATTTTAAAGAAGAATGGATTGAAAATGGTGAGCTCAAAACTTGGCCTTCACTTACAATGTCTTATGCTGCTAGCAAATCATTAGTTGGTGCAACTATGTGGCATCCATTTGATCATCAGCGGGGATATCATCCCGATCCCTTTTGGGGAGGTATCATGGACGCCTATCGCCAGCCAAAATTCTCATATTATCTAATGAAAAGTCTCCTTCCAACTAGCGGTCTTGAAAAAGTTCCCCAAGTTGATGCAAAGCCTTTTGTGTTTTTAGCGCATCTGATGACTCCCTTTTCTGCTGAAGATGTTGTAGTATTTACCAACTGCGAAGAAATAAAACTTACAGTGTACGGAGAAGAAATTGGCGTAAAGAAAGCCACAGATGCTGCTAACCCAGTACCAAGAGTACCGGTTATTTTTAAAGATGTTTTTAAATACACAGATGCTAGAAATAAAAATAAAAAAGGATACGGAAAAATAAATCAGGAATATGTTGAGGGTGCGATAATGAAAGCCGAAGGAATTATCAATGGAGAGGTAGTAACAGAACACAAACGTTGGCCGGTAGGAAGAAAGAGAAGGCTTGTAATAAAAGTAGATGATTCTAATATTCAGCCCATAGCGGATGGTAGCGATATTACTACAGTTGTTGCTTATTTAGTAGATGCGGGTGGAGCGATAAAACGATTAAGTGACGAATACGTACGTTTTACAGTTGAAGGGGAAGGCGAGTTAATTGGAAGTACAGATAATGAAATTAATCCGCAAAAGATGCTTTGGGGAGAAGCAATAGCTCTTATACGCTCAAGCACTACAGCTGGAAAAATTAAAGTTAAGGCAGCAATACTGAAAGAGGGGATGAATATCCCAGATTTTGCTGAAATTGAGTTTAGCACTGTTGAGGCATCTCAAAATTTGTTTTACAACGAATTGCCGAATAAAGACACAGCTGCTAAAACTTCGCTTTTAAATGACCAAAACGAAAATTTAGAAAAATTACAAAATGAGTTGCGTAAAGTACAAAAAGAGCTACAGGAGTATAAGATCAACGAGGTAGGAAAACAACAACAACAATTTATTCAGTGAAATAATAATGAAAATTATAAGCGATAAGAAGACAGTTCTGCTGATATCCCTATTATTTACGCTATATTCATGTGGTGGCGAAGATATAGTCAAAAATAGCGATGATCCAGAGCAAATAATAGATGACACTTTGGAGCGTTTTATTCCTGATGGTTATACAAAAACATGGGAAGATCATTTTGATGGGACAGAAATAAATACTGCTCATTGGACGGTAGGATCATTAAGAGATCCAGAAACAGGAGATATTGTACCAGGTGCCGATGGGGATCATTTGCTTAAAACCAAATACAGTGGTTATGTTACTAAAGAGGATAGTTATTTAGAGGACGGTGCTTTAGTGTTACGAAATCAAAAAAGGTCCTTCACAGGGACAAGCCCTGCGGGCAATTACAGTTACACTAGTGGTTGGGCGATGTCTATGCACAAAGTATATTTCAATAAAGGATACATTGAAATGCGAGCGCAGTTTCCATCAGGAGATAAGGTTTGGCCTGCACTTTGGTTGATAGCTGAAGATTTAGTTTGGGGACCCGAGTGGGATATGTTTGAATATTTTGGTAAAAATACGGTAGGTGAAGATGTAATGGGAATGCATTTATTAGTTGATGAATGGCCCAATCAAAAATGGGATACAGGCTATATTTATAATTTTGACGCTACATATGACTGTGAAGCATGGCACATTTATGGATTTGAATGGACAGAAGAAAAGGCGGTTTGGACTGTAGATGGAGAAATAAAAAGAGAGCTGCTCAAAAGTAACTTAACTCCTAATAGAACAAATTTATGGCCCAACGAAGACATGTATATTGTATTCAATAATGAAGTTCAAACCAATGCAACTGATCGAACTACTCAATGGCCAAATTACCTTAAGATTGATTATGTTGAAATTTATAAGAAAGATAATTAGAACTGATCTTTTAATTGGGGCAATGAAAAAGTTTTTCGCTACTGTGATGTATTGCTGTGTAGTTTCATTACCGTTAATGGTAAGTGCACAAGAGCAAAAACCAAATGTTATTTATATCCTTGCAGATGATTTGGGCTATGGCGATGTAGGATATAATGGGCAAGAACTCATTGAAACACCTGAGCTTGATAAACTTGCTCACAATGGAATGCGCTTTACTAATCACTATTGCGGAAACGCAGTTTGTGCGCCAAGCCGTGCTTCTTTGTTGATGGGGCAACACCCAGGCCATGCCTATATCAGGTCCAATAGTCCAGGTTATCCCGATGGGCAAACACCAATTCCAGCAGATTCCGAAACCCTTGGTAAACTTATGCAACGTGCGGGATACAAAACAGCTTGCATTGGCAAGTGGGGATTGGGTGGTTTTCATGATAAAGGTAATCCCAACAAGCAAGGGTTTGATTATTTTTATGGGTACACAGATCAAGTGCTAGCACATAATTATTACCCAAAGTATTTATGGCAAAATGGAAAAAAGCAATTTCTTGACAATGGAAATGGCAAACAAAATGACTACAGCCACGATCTATTTACAGAAAAAGCCATTTCATTTATCAAACAAAATAAAAATGAACCTTTCTTTTTGTATTTAGCCTATACTATACCGCACCTAAAGTTACAGGTGCCGGATTTGGCACAATACAAAGACAAAGAATGGCCCGAAAACATGAAGATTCAAGCAGCAATGATATCAAGAATGAGCAGAGATGTTGGAGTTATAGCTGAATTACTGGAATCCTTAGGGTTAGACAAGAATACCCTAATAATGTTTAACAGCGACAATGGTGCACATGGAAAGGCTGGAACAGAAGCATTTTTTAAGCCCTCTGGCAAATTAAGAGGTATAAAAAGAATGATGTATGATGGTGGAATTCGCTCACCGATGTTTGCCTATTGGCCAGGGACAATTGAAGCAGGTAGTGTTAGCAAACATATTTCAGCATTTTGGGACATGCTACCAACTTTTTCTGAGTTGACAGGCGAACCTATCAATGGGTGTACGGATGGAATATCGATGCTGCCCACGTTATTAGGTTATGACGTAAAGCAAAAAAAGCATGAATTTTTATATTGGGAGCTTTATGAGGGTAGGCCCAATAGTGCTGTTCGATTTGGCAAGTGGAAGGCGGTAGTCAAAGACAGACGAAAAGGACTTAATCTAGAACTTTATGATATAGAAAAGGACAAGGCAGAGCAATTTGATCTTTCCCTTCAGCATCCAGAGGTGATAGTCAAAATTCAGAATATGATGCAAAAAGCACATGTAAAAAATCCCTTTTGGGACAAATCATTTTCACCGCTATTTAATACAGAGGCAGCTGCTGAGTTTAATGGAGTAAAACCTGACCCTAGCAGATTTTACAATCTTCAAAAAAAGAAATAATAGCCCATGTTTAATGCCTCTCGTTTTTTCACAACCATTTTCTTTTTTTCCTTAACGGTCTCAACAGGCTTTTCATTTGCTCAGAAACCCAACATACTTTGGATTTATGCAGAGGATACCTCTCCATGGATGGGATGTTATGGTGATGATGTTAACGTTGATGCAACTCCTAACATTGACGCGATAGCGCAAGCAGGGGTACGTTTTAACAGGGCGTATGTTCCGGCACCTGTTTGTTCTGCTACAAGATCTGCAATGATTATTGGTCAGTCAGCAATTCGTTTTGGCGCACATCAACACCGATCATCTAGAACCCCTAAAACGCGTATTCCACTTCCTCAAAACTACAAGCTACTGCCTGAGTTGCTCTCTGAGCAAGGGTACACCACTTTTAACTTTGGTAAAGCAGATTATAATTTTGCTTGGAATCAGGGTAAAACCTATAATCACAAGCTCAAAAAAAGAACCGATTTCTATGAGTTAGTGAATAAACAGCCGTTCTTTGGTCAAATTCAACTTAGGGGAGGCAAAAACAATACTGAAAACATAAATAAAGAAATTAAAGTTGATCCGAATAATGTTGCTGTTCCCGCGGATTATCCAAATAACAAAATCTTTAAAGAGGTAGTGGCCCAACACTATGAAGCAATTCGAGTAGATGACAATATTATAGGGAAGATTATACAGCAACTAAAAGACACGGGGCTTTACAAAAACACCATCGTGGTTTATTTTTCAGACCATGGTGCTAACAACCTTTTGCGCCACAAACAAATGCTCACCGAGGGTGGATTACATGTACCATTTGTAGTTATGGGGCCAAATAAATATGTTCCAAACGGTAAAGTTCGTAATGATTTGGTTAACATGCTAGACCTTTCTGCCACTACATTATCTTGGGCAGGAGTTGATGTACCAAATTGGTATGAAGGGCAAAATTTATTTTCAAAAAACTTTACACCACGAGTATTTGTTGCTGCACACAAGGACCGATTAGATCATACGATTGACAGAGTAAGAACGATAAGAACTGAAAATTATAGATACATTCGAAATTATAAATTAGACCGTATTTTTTTGCAACCGCAATACAGGGATTCAAAAAACTTCACTAAAAACCTTCATCATTTGTACAATTCAGAAAGACTTTCTAAAGTCCATAAAAAAATTTATTTTGGAGAACGCCCTGCAGAAGAACTCTATAATGTAAGTAAAGACCCTGCAATGATTTATAATTTGGTTGGAAATCCTACATTTAGTTTAGAACTTAAAAGGCATCGTGAGTTGCTAGACCAATGGATAGCAGTTGGTGACATGGGTTCAGAAGCTGAACCTATTGCAAATCTTAAGGCAAATGGCGATGGAAAAAAATGGGGTGAAGGAGTTAATCCAGAATACGAAAAATATCGCGTGGATTCTGATGGTGATGGCTTGTCTGACAGCTGGGAAATAGCCAATAAGAGGGACCCAAGTGATGGGCTGCTTTATTTTGATTTTGACTGTGGGGGTTGGCAAACAGAAGGTTGGGAATCGACAGACATTTCTTCCAATTTGGCGGGAAGCTTGGGCTATCTGGATTTTAAACTTGATAGCAAAAAGGGCACTATTTATAAAGAAGGATTACAAATTAGAGAGGCAAATCATCAAAAAATCATTGCCATTAAAATGAAATCAAACGCCAACTTGAAAATTTTTGTTGCAAATGATCATGGTGACTTGGGTAGTGCAGAATATTCGGGTAATTCATCTTTTGAAGAAGTTTTGATTCCTCTGAACAAAAACATGAGTTTGAGTGGTACGACAAAGCTAAAAATTTCGTTTCGAGGTAAGAAAAATGACTTGGTTGAAATAGATTATATCAAACAAAAATAAAGACATTGAATATATGTTAATCAGCACAAAATCATGGGTAATTTTTAGCACCTTACTATTCCATTGTTTTATTTATTTTGAATAGTTGTATCGAACCATCCATAAAAACACGACATGATAAGACATATTTTAATTTTTTCTCTCATCTCTTTGTCTTTTTTAGGCACATCACAAGAACAGCCAAATGTATTGTTGATTATGGCAGATGATCTTAACGATTATGTTGGTGCTTTTGGTGGACATCCTGATGTTAAAACACCCAATATGGACCGCTTGGCAGCATCGGGCGTACAGTTTTCTAATGCACATACCAACGTACCTGTTTGTCAGCCTTCTAGAAACAGTTTGTTTTCAGGCGTATACCCACACGATTCTGAAGATTTTGGCTGGACACCTATGTCAAAACAACCTGTGCTTAAGCACAACAAAACCATGATGGAATATTTTGCTGAAAACGGCTATCAAACACTTGGTACTGGCAAGTTAACTCATGGAGCACCTCAACAACATTGGCAAGAATGGGGCAATAATCCCAAACACAATTATGGCCCTTTTTACTTTGATGGTGAAAAAATTGGCGTATTGCCAACGGTGCCAGATCCCTACCGTCAAATTGGAACCATAGACGGTTCATACGGACGCATTTCTGCGGCAGGTGTATCTAGTGGTAAATATGGAGAAATCGGATTGGTTTATGGGTGGGACAAGAAGCCGTACAGATTTCAAGGCAACGATGACAGAGACCTACTTCAAGGAGAATTACATGCTCAATGGGCCATTGAAAAGTTCAAAAAAATTGCAAATAACAAAACAGCAAAGCCTTTTTTTATGGGTATAGGCTTTGTGAGGCCTCATACACCGCTTCATGCCCCCGACGAATATTTTGATATGTATCCAATCGATGAAATTGAGCTTGATAATTGGCTCGACGGCGATGAGTTGGACACCTTTTGGAAAGAAAATTTTCAAGGAGATTTATCACTTGAGGGTGATGTAAAAACAGTTTATGGATACAGAGGAGGAAATCTTAAAGGGCCATTGCTGTTAAAAACATTGGTAGATTCTTATGGGGGAGACAGAGAATTGGCTCTTAAATATTTCCTGCAAGCTTACTTAGCATGTATCACATTTGTTGATGATCAGGTTGGTAAAATATTAGATTCTCTAAAGTCAACAGGTTTGAATAACAATACCATTGTTATTTTGACGAGTGATCATGGTTGGCATTTAGGCGAGAAAAATCATTTATTTAAGAATTCCCCTTGGGAAGAAAGTACACGTATTCCGTACATTCTCCGCATTCCTAATAGCGAAGTGAAAGGTGTGGTAAACCATCCAGTGTCACTAATTGATATTTTTCCAACATTAATTGACTATTGCTCCCTATCAGGTAACACCAAAAAATCAAATTCCGGTGGAAATTTGGGCGGGTATTCCTTGCGCGCATTTTTAGAGAATCCTAATACGAAAAATTGGGTCGGTCCAGATTATGCATTGACGATTATAGGAAATTATGGTAATCAGGTGCCAAAAGAAAAGCAGAATTACACCCTGCGCACAATTGATTACAGATACATTAGATATTCAAATGGTAAAGAAGAGTTATATCACAACAAAAAAGATCCATACGAATGGTACAATGTGGTCAATGACAAAAAGTATATAAAAAAGCTAAAATTGTTGCGAAACCAACTTAATCAAATATTAAAATAAACATGGAGTCTAAATTTTTTTTAACATTAATTATGTTGTCGGGTTTGTTGCTTTCGGCTCAGCAAGATAAAGACAAACCCAACCTGATTGTTATCATGACCGATGACATGGGTTATGCAGATGTTGGGTTTAATGGCTGTAAAGACATCCCTACACCAAATATTGATTCCATTGCTTACAACGGTGCCCATATAGTTAATGGTTATGTGTCATTTCCAGTTTGTGGACCTAGCCGAGCTGGTTTTATCACTGGGAGATATCAAGACAGATTTGGCTTTACAACAAACCCTACTATTGATCCGACAAATGATATTGCTGGTCTTCCACTTGATGAAAAAACAATAGCTGAGGTTTTACACAAAGAGGGTTACAAAAGTGCTATTGTGGGAAAATGGCATTTGGGCACACATCCAAATTTCCATCCTCTTAAAAGAGGCTTTGATTATTTCTATGGTTTTTTATCTGGAGGGCATAATTACTTTATGAATCAATTGACTATTGAAAATCTTGAAAATGTTAAATCCAAATGGGCTTGGTATAAGACCAAGCTACGGGAAAATCATAAAACACTTGAATTTGAGGATTATAAAACCGACTACTTAACAGATGAACTCAGTGAGGCAGGCCTTCGCTTTATTAACAAGCAAGCTGAAAATAACCAGTCCTTTTTCTTATTTCTCGCCTATAACGCTCCACATACACCTATGCATGCGACTGAAAAATATCTTTCAAGATTCCCAGACATCGAGGATAAAAAAAGAAAGACTTATGCAGCTATGGTTAGTGCTGTAGATGATGGTGTCGGCAATGTACTTCGAACCCTTAAGGATAATGGAATCGAAGAAAATACACTAATAGTTTTTTTATCTGACAACGGAGGTGCACATAACAATGCTTCTCAAAATACACCGCTTAGAGGAACTAAAGGAAGTGTTTACGAAGGAGGTTTAAGAGTGCCATTTGCCATGCAATGGAAAGGCGTAATTCCTGCAAATACAAGTTATGAAGAGTCCGTTTCGTCACTAGACATTATGGCGTCAATAGTTGATATTTTAGACATTAAAACAAATCCAAAAAAACCACTAGACGGTGTTAATATAATTCCATATTTGACAGGTAAAAAGAAAGGAGCGCCACATGAATATTTGTTTTGGCGCAAGTGGGAGCAAAATGCGATGGCTGCCATTAATGCCGATTATAAGTTACTTAAAGTAAAGAAAAACGCAGAGACAGAATTTTACAACTTAAAGAAAGACGTTTCAGAAAAAGAAAACATCAAGGGTTCTAATTCTAAAAAGGTGCAAGAAATTCAAAAAGAGTGGGACAAGTGGAATGTACAACTTAAAGACAGAGTGTTTCCAACTCTTGGAAATGATAAATGGTGGTTACGAATCCAAAGTAAATCTCATGATTAAATACGCATTACTTTTTCTATTTATTTTTAATATCTCAAACTTAACTGGGCAAGAAAAACCCAATGTGTTAATGATTGTTTTGGATGACCTCAATGATTATGTGGGTGTTTTGGATGGGCATCCACAGGCAAAAACCCCTAACATTGATAGGCTTGCTAAAGAAGGTGTTTTGTTTACAAACGCACATGCCAATGTTCCTGTATGCCAACCATCCAGAGCAAGCTTTATGACAGGCATTTCTCCATTGCGCTCTCGGATGTGGGGTTTCTCCAATTGGTTGAAAAATGATTTGTTGGCGCAAGCAACCACCCTTCCTGAGTTTTTCACTGCAAACGGATATGTTAGTATGCAATCTGGAAAGGTGTTCCATAGCCCAAAAAAAGGTGCTTGGAGCCTTATGGGTATTAAAAAAGATTATGGCCCCATAGCATTTAATGGTAAAAAATCAGTTCCGCATCCCTCATCTCCAAAAGGTATGCGTGAATTAGGAGCTCTTGATGCAACATTTTTCTCTTTGGCAGACATCCCAGAAGTTTCATCTTCTGATGATGCACCTGGAGCAAAAGGATGGTATAATGGTAGCTGGGGAGGTAAACCATTTCGTTATGTAAATGATACAGATAGAGATTTAATGACGGATGAGAAAAGTACTATTTGGACCAAAAAACAATTGGAAAAGCTTGAAAAAGAGAACGCCAGCGATCCCTTCTTCATGGCCATTGGTCTTCACAGACCCCACACCCCCTTAGTGGTTCCGCAAAAATACTTTGATATGTTTCCATTAAAAAAGATTCAAACGTCACAAATAAAAGAGGAAGATTATGCGGATACTTTTTTAGAAAACAACAACCTTAAGAAAGGTGGAATGTCAAGAGGTAGAAAGGCATATATAGGTTTAGCTGAAGGATATGAATCAAAGGAGCTTGCACTTAAAAAATACACACAGGCCTATTTGGCAAGCGTTGCTTTTGCTGATGATCGTGTTGGGGAACTGCTTGAAGCATTAGAAAATTCGAAGTTTGCCAACAATACAATTGTTATTCTCTTTAGCGATCACGGATACAATTTAGGGGAAAAAAAATATCTATGGAAGTACAATCTGTGGGAAGAAACGACACGCGTACCACTAATTATAAAAGCACCAAAATACAGCGCAAATGCAGGAAATAAAGTAAACCATCCGGTTTCATTACTAGATATTTATCCCACAATACTAACCCTTACAGGAAACAATGTTTCAAACCTTATACTAAACGAAAAAAACCAGTTAGATGGATTCAGTTTAGAGCCATTTTTAAAAAATCCTAAAACCAAATCGTGGGATGGTCCTGATGCGGCACTAACAGTAATTGCAAGCTGGAGGTCTCAACTCCCTGAGCGACAACACCTATCTGTAAGAGGAAAAAGATATAGATATATTAAATATGCGAATGGTAATGAAGAGCTTTATGATCACAAAAAAGACCCTCACGAATGGTATAATCTATCTAGTAGTGCTGAACATAACACTGTCAAACAAAAACTTTCTAGTATTTTAAATCAACAGTTGAAAATTGTAAAATAGTTCATACTTATACGTTTATTATCATTGTCGCATTCAATGCGCTCAAAAAGACTAATTTTCCAATAAACATCACCATTGACCATGAACACCAATGAATCCGACATCATTGTAAAATCCCCTGGCCGAATCAACCTCATTGGCGAGCACATCGATTACAATGGTGGTCATGTACTGCCCGCAGCGATAGATAGAAAAGTCACCATGTGGTTTAGAAAAAAGGATAACAGCCTGTGTCGGGTTAACTCCGAAGATGAAGGCGCTTTTACTTTTGATATCAACAAGCCTTTACAAATTAGCGATACCCATTGGGAAAACTATGTACTTGGCGTTGTCGATGGGGTTGTAAAAGCCCGCCCGAGAAAGCTTGGAGGTTTTGATTGTGTGATATCCAGTGAACTTCCGATTGGGGCCGGTATCAGCTCATCAGCTGCACTGGAATGTGGGGTTGCCAAAGGTTTAAATGATTTGTTTGATTTGGGGCTTTCCAATTTGGAGCTTATTGAGATCTCTCGCATGGCAGAGCACAACTTTGTGGGTACCAAGTGTGGGGTGATGGATCAGTTTGCCGTGACGATGGGTAAACGTAAAAAGCTGTTACTTCTCAACTGCGAGACCTTAGACTACAAGCTCATCGATGCAGAGTTTGCGCCTTATAAGATATTGCTACTAAACACCAATGTGTCGCATAACCTTGCTACAAGCGAGTACAACACACGTCGTGAAGAGTGTGAAGAAGCCCTTGCTGTTATTCAAAAAGACCATCCTCAGTATCCATTTTTAGCAGATGTTCCTGAAGGAATCATTGAGACACACAAGAAAAAACTCTCTGGAAAAGTTTATCAGCGCGCACTTTTTGTGTCGCGTGAAAACGCCAGAACCTTAAAAGCTGCTGAGCTTATCCAAAGCGGAGATATCAAGGGATTTGGCAAGTTGATGTACCAAACCCACGAAGGACTGTCAAAAAACTATGAAGTAAGCTGCCGTGAACTCGATTTTTTAGTGGACCTTTCCAAAGACCTACCGCAGGTGGTGGGAAGTCGTATGATGGGTGGTGGCTTTGGCGGTTGTACCATTAACCTAGTGGAAGAGGGCTTTGTCAATGAGTTTATGGATTTGGCAAGCAACGCCTACAAAGAACAGTTTGATATTAACCTTACCTCAATATTAGTTGCCACGTCCAATGGCGTAGAAACGATAAAATCTGAATAGTTAGATGGATTTTAACAACACCCCACACAGAAGAAAAAACATCCTAACTGGTGAATGGGTACTGGTATCTCCACACCGCACCAAACGTCCATGGCAAGGTAAAAAAGACAAACCCCAGGAAGTGGAACGCTTGGCATACGATCCCAACTGCTATTTATGTCCAGGTAATGAACGCGCAGGAGGCGCTAAAAACCCAAACTATACAGGTACCTATAGCTTTCAAAACGATTTTGCAGCCTTACTTGAAGGCCCAGAAGAACCCTTTAAAGCGGGGCTACTAGAAGCCGAAAGCGAATCAGGAAAGTGTAAGGTCATTTGCTATTCTCCCAATCACAGTCTGACCCTGCCACTAATGGAAGTGCGTGATATAGAGGAAGTGATTTCGCTATGGCAAAAGGAATACACTGACCTTGGGAGTGACCCAAACATCAACCACGTACAGATCTTTGAGAACAAAGGGGCGATTATGGGCTGCTCTAACCCACACCCGCATGGGCAGATATGGGCACAACGCTCCATTCCGCAAGAAGTTGAGAAAAAGGTGGTACGCCAAAAAAGCTATTGGGACAAAAACAGCAGTAGTTTACTGGGCGATTACCTCAAACAAGAACTTAACGCCAAAGAGCGCATCGTTTTGGAAAACGAAAGCTTTGTAGCCCTGGTTCCTTACTGGGCGGTATGGCCGTTTGAAGTGATGATTATACCCAAAAGGCATGTTACTTCTATTTTAGAACTCTCACAGCAGGAAGTATCGGATTATGCAAGTATCCTAAAAGCCCTCACTACTAGATACGACAACCTTTTTGAAACCTCATTTCCCTATTCTGCAGGCATACACCAAGCGCCAACAGACGGTAAGGATAACAGCCACTGGCATATGCATATGTCGTTTTATCCGCCACTATTGCGCTCAGCCGAGGTCAAGAAATTTATGGTGGGCTATGAGATGTTTGCCAACCCCCAGCGTGACATCACCGCCGAACAAGCCGCACAACGACTTAGAGATTGTGCAACCACACACTATTCAAGCAACAAAACATAAACAAAACCATTAAAAACCAAACCAAATGGATTTTTCAACAATAGACATTACCATATTTGCGCTTTATGCCGTACTTATTTTATCAATAGGGCTTTATGTGTCTCGCCAAAAAAAGGGAGAGACCAAAAGTGCGGAAGATTACTTTTTAGCAGGTAAATCCCTGCCTTGGTGGGCGATTGGCGCCTCGCTCATTGCTGCCAACATCTCAGCTGAGCAGTTTATTGGCATGTCTGGATCGGGTTTTGCACTTGGACTTGCGATTGCTTCCTATGAGTGGATGGCCGCCATAACACTACTAGTGGTTGGAAAATACTTTTTGCCCATTTTTATTGAAAAGGGACTCTATACCATTCCAGAGTTTATTGAAAAACGATACAGTACCAACCTAAAAACCATACTGGCGGTATTTTGGATTGCCCTCTTTGTATTTGTAAACCTAACAACCGTCCTCTTTTTAGGGGGTAAAGCATTGGATACCATTATAGGAGCAGGTGATGGTGGTATACTGCTTAACAGCATCATTGGACTCGGTCTGTTTGCAGCGGCTTATTCCCTTTGGGGCGGACTGGCAGCTGTGGCTTGGACCGATGTGGTGCAAGTAGTACTGCTTATCATTGGCGGTCTACTCATGGCCTACTTTGCCCTTGCCAACGTCACAGACTCGGGCAGTGTTTTTGATGGACTTCGGTATGTCTATGAAAAAGCACCAGAACGTTTTTCGATGATTCTCTCCAAAGGAGAAATCATCACCCCCAACGGAAGAGACGCTTGGTGGGATTTGCCAGGATTGGCCGTTATCATAGGCGGTATGTGGGTTGCCAACCTTTACTACTGGGGCTTTAACCAATACATTATTCAAAGAACACTGGCAGCTAAAAGCCTAAAAGAAGGACAAAAAGGAATTGTGTTCGCAGCCTTTCTAAAGCTCATTATCCCTGTGATTGTGGTACTTCCGGGCATCATCGCCTATGTGATGAACCTAGACCCAGAAACAGGGACGCTAAACATGGGGATGCTAAGCAGCGAAGGCTTTTTAGGAACCGCTGGCAATGTGGCCAATGACAACGCCGCACCTTGGCTGATTAAAAACTTTATCCCAGTAGGACTCAAGGGTCTTATCCTAGCTGCCCTAGCCGCAGCGATTGTATCTTCCCTAGCTTCGATGATTAACTCCACATCGACCATCTTTACCATGGACATCTACAAGTCGATGTTCAATAAAAATGCCAACGACAAGCAAATGGTCAAAGTAGGACGCCTAACAGGTCTTGTGGCACTAATTATTGCCATGCTGATTGCACCGCAGCTGGGCAGTCTGGGGCAGGTGTTCCAATTTATACAAGAATACACAGGTGTTGTAAGCCCGGGGATTTTGGCGGTGTTCCTCATGGGACTGTTCTATAAAAAAGCCACCAACAACGCAGCCATTTGGGGTGTGATATTGTCCATTCCGATAGCGATGTACTTTAAAGTAGCACCCAATGGTTGGAGCGATGCAGCGATGTTTGTGAATATTCCGTTTATGCACCAGATGATGCTGACGTGTATCGGAACAATACTCGTAATTGCAGGCATCAGCAAACTTGAGGGCAATCAGGATGACCCGAAAGGCATCGTGCTGAGCAAACAACTCTTTGCAACAAACAAAACGTTTAATGTAGGGGCTTTTGGAGTGCTGCTAATTACTGCGCTTCTGTATGCGTTGTTTTGGTAGGAGTGCGCAATAATTTTTAATTATTATCCTCGTAAATTTTTATGTAGTCCAATACAAGTGCATTGGGAAAAGTAGTGTTTTCATCGCTAACAACTCGCATTAGTCCGTTGTTTATAACCAAACACATGGGTTTGTCTGGCCAGTCAGCTGATGGAACTTCCACACCTTTGGTCTTTGTATGTACGAGCTGGTCATCGATATACCAACTCATACGATCTTTTGTCCAAAGAAATCCATAGGTGTAAAACTGATTGAATGCACTATAAGTTTCCTGAAAATTCTCAATGGGCACACTGTGGTCTTTTTTATCGTTCCAAAGTCCATATATGTAACGCATAAACATTTCATCAGTTCGATTGGTATTAAAAAAGCGACCAAAATATTCCCATATATCGATTTCAGGGGGCCAGCCTCTGTTTGTGGAATCATCAATTAACCAAATGGCAGGCCAAACTTTATCGCCCTTTGGGAATTGGGCTCGTATTTCAATGTACACTCCTTTCTGTGTTCCATTAAAATTGATTTTTTGGAGTGAGTTTATCCAACCTGTAGTATAGTCAAACTGTCCTACAGGGTCTGTTCCTTGTATTGTTTCTTTTCTGTTTTCTAAAAAAAGTAATCCGTCACTAACATAGACATTATCGTCTAAAAGATATCCATCATAATTGTCATTCAGCAGGTGCTCACCCCCTGTACTTTTATTCCAAATCATTCGAATGGATTCATCGGCGCCATGAGTAAGCCCCTTTGACCAATTTCTTGCATCAAAAAATCCAAAATCATCATGCCTAATTAGCTCATAATTTGCTAAAACAGGATTTGTAGATGAATTGTTTTCATTTAAATCATCTTCAGAAGTACCCGAGAGGCCATTGTTTTGAGAATTACATGAAGTAACAAAAATAAAGAGAAATGAAATTACAGTGTTTTTGTTGGCAAAAAAACTTCTCCATAGACCCATATCGTGACATTAAATGATTTGTGCTAAAATTCGATTAATTCACAACAATTTTGGATTTAATCGTATTGGCTTTGTTCTCGAGCTTTAGAAGATAAACACCAGAGCTAAGAGTCTGATCTAAAATAATTTCATTTTGACTGGCTTCTAAAAAGCCTTGTTGTTTTGTTCGGCCCAATATATCAACCAAAGCATATTGATAAGGTTTATCTATACCAAAAAGTACTACTTTTTCAGACATCATAGGATTTTGAATGTAAACCTTATCGGATGAAGTATCGGATTTGTTTGAAAGAGTAATTTCTCCATTTTTCGCATTGCTAGCACCTATATTTGGGGTAAAATCTCCTGTTATTGAATTGCCAAAGAAATCCACTGTCGGGTATTCCTCCACATTGGTAAAAATGGTAGATGCACCCACTGGAATGGCTGGATGTGCATAATTCCCTGTATAGGCTGCACCTGCATCTATTGCTTGGCTAGAACCATTGATTTGAAATCCATATTGGTCACCGATTTGTTCATTGTAAAAAACAGGATTAACCTCCAACCTATTTGAGTCAAGGGTTTTGAAATTATTTCTAATATTTCCAAAAAACATGTTGTTGGTCATCATTAAGTTCGGGTCGCCATAATTCCCTTGCTGATTACCGATACCAGAACCATTGGTAGCGTAAAAAATATTATTAAAAATTCGGGTGTTTTGCCCATTGATATCAATTGCTGTATCGAATGCATCATTTCCGCTTTTATTTATGACAACAGTATTGTTGTATATATAGCTGTCATAAGAAGGGTGTCCGCTTTCACCTCCAATTTTATCATTCAACCAGATGGTATGATCGCTGTTAACCCAATTGGGGTGTACACGCCATCCATCATTTACGCTAATATTAAAGCGATAAACAGCACGTTGGTTTCCACCAAGAATCTCAACAAATCCACCCTCGCAATCTTGCATGTAATTGTATTGTATAAAGGTGTCCACGTTCGAATGGTCAACATGAATTCCATGGGAATCCATAATCCCTTTGGCATTTATGGCTTGGTTATACTGAATAATGGTGTTGATGCTATACCAATTCCAGACAGCACTACCCCGACCAATCATTTTGTCGTTGGTTTTGGCACCTGGTTGGTTAAAAATATTATTCTCAATCAGGCAATTCTCAGTTCTTACTGGAAGCACACAAGTACCCCCAATTTGAAAAAAATCATTGTTTCTAAACACAAAATTTGTATTTCTCTTAGTAGAGGTTTTACCCATTGTATTTTTAATATGAACACCAATTCGCTGCAAGTCTGTAAAGTAAGAGTCTTCAACAATCACATTATTGATAATCCCACCCCAAGATGAAATAAATGTTAGGCCTGATACTTCAAAATCATTGAATGCATTTTGATTTGACGGGTCTACCCAATAAAGAGCGTAGACGTTTTTAAATGTCATATTTCTAAAGGAAAAATTATTAAGGTTTGCATTAGAATCAGACACTTCTATTCTTATTCCAAAACTGACCAAATCTCCTACACCAGAACGAGATATTGTTCTGTGATTTTGTATCTCTAAATCGTCAAAAACCATATTGTCATGATTGGTTACAAGCATTGCTTCTCGATAATCTCCACCCCCATAATCATGGTCCGAACCGCTTATAATAGGCTGATTTCCGTTTCCATAAGATGTAAAAGTGATTGGGCTCTGTTCAGTTCCTGACCCATCAACCACAAAATGCCCACGAAACGTATCTCCCTTTTTGAAATAGACTGTATCGCCAGGGCCAAGCGTGGTGTTGCTAATTTTCGATAATGTTTTCCATGGCTGTGTTTGCGAACCATCGTTGCTGTCATTTCCAGTTGAGCTGCTCAAGTAGTATTGATTTTGAGCACATAGAGAATAACTTAAGAGCAATACGAAAATTGGATATTTAATTTGTTTGTACATTATACAGTTAATTTATTTTTTAATTACAGGTTGAATGATAAAAGAATAGTTGTAATCTTTGGGCCAAATCAGGTATTGGTCATGCGGCTTGGCACCCCAAGAATTGTCACCACCAACGCCCATTTGTCGATAGTCAATATTTAGATTCAACAAATCTCTTGGTTTAATATCGTTAAGATGACTGTTTTTAGGATTTCCAACCGCATCTTTTCGTTTGGAATTTTTCCAAGCTCCATCATCATAATCATCCGTGGTGTTGTTGTGTACGGCAAATGAAAATTCAGGAGCACCAATAAACATCAGTCCATTTCCGTTTTTGTCTGTGAGGGACAAATGCTTTGTTTGTGTTCTATACCCATTTTCTTGTGGTCTGCCGTAATCAAACTTCATCTCGTTTACTTTAGCACTGTAACTCCCCATAAAGGCTGAGGCCTTTCTGTCGATATAATTTTCATGTGGTCCACGTCCATACCATTCCACGTTCTCTAAAGACGAAGAAAGCTGCATATTGAGTCCAACTCTTGGTATTTCGGTTTTGTCATGAGAACCGCCATAGTCAAAGGAGTGGGTAACTCTAACGCTGCCATTGGGTTGAATCAAATAACTCATCACCGCTTTGGAGTTGACGGAAGCTAACTTAAATACGCTTTCTACAAGATACCCCTGCTTTATTTTTTTGTGGCTGAAAGAAACCAATGTTTGATTTTCAGAGGCTTTTTTCCATGCTTTTAGTCTTGTAGGCATTTTGTTTCCATAGTCATTGTCTATAGGTGCGCGCCAGTAGTGAGGTTTTGGGCTTTTTAAAAGGATCTCACTTCCCGAAACATCCAAGGTGGTTAAATATCCGCTTGATTTGTTAAATCCTAGAGATAATTCGCCAATACTGAAATGGATTTCGTTTTGGTTTTCAACAACCTCAATCTTACCATTCTGTACACCATCAGAGGTTTCAATCTCACCTTCCTGCAACAGTAATTGTTCGGAAAAGGCTAGATGACCCTCTGCCAGAAGTGCATCGGCTTTTTTAAGCTTTCCGTAAATATTTACATGGTAATCACTGCTATTTTCTAATTCTGACTTGAAAGTCATTGGGATGTATGCTGTTTCTTGGGGTAGTGTTTGTAAATTATGCGTGTAAGATTCTATCTCAACCCCATTTTTTAAAAGGACAAATTCCAGCTTGTAAGCAGCCAACGAAGTAAAAAAGTTTTCGTTGTACAACATGATTTCTTTCTTGTTCTCATCTATCCAGCTGGCATGAGCGTTCTGATACACATGCTTTACTTCCTCTAGTGCAGGATGGGGTGTGCGGTCTGCATTGACAATCCCGTTCAAACAAAAATTTCCATCTGTATGGTAGTGGTCGGGTGCAAAATCGCCTCCAAACTTCCAGTATTTGGTGCCATCTTCATCCGTGGCTGCCAGGCCTTGGTCTACAAAATCCCAAATAAATCCACCTTGCATTTGGCGTTCGCTGCGAACCATATCCCACAAATCGGCAATGTTTCCGTTGCTATTGCCCATGGCATGAGAATATTCGCACCAAATAAAAGGTCGGTCTGGGAATTGACCCAAATAATCTTTTTTAATCATTTCCATCGGGGCATACATCCAAGAAAAATAGTCGGTATGGGGTTCTAAATCAATATCAATATTTGTCATTTTGTAATACGGATGTTCAGAAGTACGCTCATACATTACAGGGCGTGTGGGGTCATACGCCTTTGCCCACTTATAGCCTTTGACAAAAGAAGGTCCGTCTCCTGCCTCATTACCCATAGACCAACTAATGATACTGGGCTGATTTTTATCTCGCTTTACCATACGCTCGATTCGGTCCAGATGCATGGCCTCAAATTCAGGTTTATAAGCGGGTGTGTCTTCTTTTTTGTAATGAAAACCATGACTTTCAATATTGGCCTCATCAATTACATAGATACCATATTGGTTGCACAACTCATACCAGTAGGGATCGTTGGGATAATGCGACGTGCGTACGGCATTGATGTTGTTTGCTTTCATGATTTCGATATCCTTTCGCATGGATTCTTTGGAAACCACATGTCCAGTCCACTCGTCGTGCTCGTGACGATTAACGCCTTTGAACAAAACGGGTTGACCATTGACTAGAAACTGCCCATTTTCAATCTTAGTTTCTCGAAACCCAACAGCCTGACTCAGTGCATGTGTTTCATTTCCTTTGCTATCAAAAACGCGAATCCAAAGCGTGTATAGATTAGGAACTTCAGCGCTCCATAACCGCATGTTTTGGGTAGGAATTACCGATTTTACCAAGTTTTCATTCCCTTTTTTAAGTGAAAATACCTTTGATTTTTGGGCAATGGAGTTGTTTCCGTCCATAAGCTCAAGGGAAATGTGCCCTTTGGATTTTTGTCTGGAAAAATTGGACAGCAATACATCCACTTCTAGTGTTGCTTGGGTATATGATTCGTTGAGGTTTGTTCGCACAGTAAAATCTCGTAAAGATGCTTTTTTGGGACTGGCATACAATCGAACATCGCGCTCAATACCACTGAGGCGCCAAAAATCTTGATCTTCCAAATAAGTGCCGTCGGACCAACGAATCACCTGAACAGCAAGTTGATTGTCTCCCGCTAACAAATAGGAACTAATATCAAATTCGGCTGGGGTCTTACTGCCCTCACTATAGCCCACTTTCTGACCATTTACCCATACATAAAAGGCAGAGTTCACACCTGCAAAGTGCAAAAATACTTGATGCTTATCCCAGTTTTCGGGTATCGTAAACGTACGAGCATAGCACCCCACTGGGTTGTAATCTTTGGGCATAAAAGGTGGATTGATTTCGTAGGGATAAACGATGTTGCTGTACAGTGGAAAATCGTCTGTGTGGAACTGCCAATCGGCTGGAACAGGAATAATTGTCCAATCAGAACGATCAAAATCATTGGCGAAAAAATTTGTCGGCGCTTTGTCTAGCGTCGTATACCATTTAAAATCCCACATCCCATTGAGGGACTTTTCCAAGCTCGATTGATTACCCTTTTCCTTTTGGGTCTGAGATGCAAACAGTTCAAAGTGCGCATGCGGCGCTGTAGTATTGACTTTAAAGACCGATAAATCCTCCCATTCAGGAGATTGTGACTGTGCAGTGATAGAAAACATAAATACAAACAACAAAATAAGCTTATGTGGCATGGATTATTAAATTTTACTGCCAAAGTAAAGCAATTATTAATCTTGGTAATGTATAGGAACTGAGTATGCTAAAAAATGATATTAAGATGATAATTGCTGCAAGCTGAGGATACAATATTAGTTGTTGGTTTGTATAATCAACAACTTAACATTTGTATTTATGAAGTTTTATCAGCTTTCGGTCCTTGTTATTATGGTTTTATCATTTTTTGGGGCTGCTCAAGAATTGGTATACGAACTTGATTTTGAAGACCAGACAGTAGGTACGGAAATTACCAAAAGAAATACTCTTCAATTTCAAGGTTGGAATAAATCGGTGTGGGCGGTTGGGCAAGAAGAAGACAATAAAGTAGCTACTTCTACAACCCAAGCAAAGGTTTTTTTAATTAAATCTTTTGATGTAATCCCAGGTAATCGTTACCGATGGACATTAGAAACTAAAGTGGTTAATAATGGTCCTGCATGGAAGAGAACACATGTACTCACTGTAGTTTGTGGAAAAGGGGACGAAAGTCAACAACTAGTTAAGGAAAATATAGCAGAACCTAATAATGGTACATGGGCTTCTCGTAGTTTGGATTTTACTGTACCACAAAATAAAACTGAAGTGACACTACAATTATTTCGATTTGCAAAAGGAACTGAAGTCTCGATAGACAATTATAAACTCGTTAAACTTTAAACTAAAACATTATGAAACATTTATTTACACTATTATTTATTTTCATTTTAAGCTTTCAAACACATGCTCAAAACGCCCTAATTAATGAAACCTTTGAAGCCGGCTGGGCAGCTGGTGACAATATTCTTAAGGCGGGAAGTGAAGCAGGTTCACCTGCCGACAACCTTGGCCTTCAAGGCTGGGGAGATGGTTTTACTTACACCATGGCTAATGAAGCTGGAAATGGGGCTGCTTCATCAGATTTCTTTGGAAAAATGAATCATGGTGGGGTAGCTAATTACGCGGTAATCCAAAGAGTTGTTGAAGCGACCGCCGGGGACGTATTCGAATATAAAATCTCATTAAAACCTGACCTTGCAGGTCA
>Ga0228662_1000281_pt1 | contig 27214 bp, 24 predicted proteins | sample 76DmetaG_FD_183173 | JGI IMG/M metagenome (GOLD analysis project Ga0228662, IMG submission 183173) | Seawater microbial communities from Monterey Bay, California, United States - 76D | ecosystem: Environmental > Aquatic > Marine > Coastal | place: USA: California | collected 2016-11-10
TATCATCATACGAAAAGGAGGAGAAGCAAAGAAATTTGATGCTCCTGAAACATTCAGTGCTTATTTTTCAAAGAAAGATGAAATCGCCAAAGAAAAAGAAGCCAAACAAATAATCATTAAAGAAGGAAATGTTTCCAAATTTGATAAACAAAAAGAAGGAACAAAAACTACCGCATCAGGTCTTCAATATACAATCACTACAAAAGGAGAGGGTTCTGCTGTCAACACAACCAATAAAGCCATGGTGAATTATGCTGTTTATTTTGTAGACGATACAATTTTAGAAACAAGCATGGAGTCTGTAGCCATTGCCAATGACATTCTAAATCCACAACGTCAAAGTGCTGGACAGTACAAACCCATTGAAGCCTCTGTTGGGATTGATGCAAGAATGATTGAAGGGTTCAAAGAAGGTTTACGCCTATTAAAAGAAGGAGACAAAGCCACTTTATTCCTTCCCTATACCATCGCTTATGGTGCCGATGGTGTCCAAGGCATTCCACCTCAATCGGATTTGATTTTTGAGGTTGAAATCGTCAAGGTAATTCAATAAAAAAACAAAAAAGATCAACAATTGTTGGTCTTTTTTTTATCAATGAAAAAGGTATATTACATTTTAATTGCACTACTCCCCTTGCAATGGATTGCCCTCTCATGGGTTAAAAAAAATCCCGAATGGGTAGAAGGTGTTTTTAGCCAAAGTATCTATCCCTATGTTTTTAAAACACATCGCTTTTTCTTTTATCAACTTCCTTTTTCTTTTGGAGATCTTTTTTATGCAATGATTGCAATCTTGCTTATTGTAGGCTGCGTCCAAATAATCAAAAAACCAAGAGCGTATTTTAAAAAAAACCTAATTCAAGTTTTCGCTATCTTCTCCTTAACCCTCCTCGTTTTCCAAATTTCATGGGGACTGAATTACTACAGAACGCCACTTCATGAGTCCTTGGGTTATAGTCTAGAGTATAATGAAATTGAATTGACAGAAACGCTAAATAAACTCATTGAAATAAACAATGAACTCCACGGGAGACTAACTAATTCAGACTCTGTTCCAGTGAGGATTCCGTATTCTAAGGACGTTTTGGCCAAGATGATCGAAAATGACTTTTCTTTTGAAGCGCAACAATATCAAGTAAAACCTTTTGTAAAAAATTCTCTTTGGAGCACGCTTCTTAGCTATATGGGATATGCAGGTTACCTCAATCCATTAACCCTCGAATCACAAGTAAACAGACATATACCCAAATTGAATTACATTACCACACTAGCCCATGAAATGGCACATCAACTGGGTATTGCTGCTGAAAATGAAGCCAATTATATTTCCTTTTACACCACCATCAATCATCCAGATCCTTTTGTTCAATATGCGGGCTATAGTTTTGCATTTCGTTACTGTTACTCTGAGTTATTTAAAGCAAATCCTGAAAAAGCGAAAGGTTTGATTTCCAATCTCAAACCCGGAATCATCAAAAATTTCAGTGCACTTTCCTCCTTTTGGAAGCAGTATCAAAACCCCTTTGAGCCTTATCTAAAAAAAGGATACGATTCGTATTTAAAAGCAAATGGACAAGTCCTAGGAATTCAAAGTTACAATGCTATGGTTGCACTTGTTATTGCTCATTCCAAGAGTACTTCTTATACTCTTGATAAGTTCTATTAATTTTTTTTAAAATCCGTTAGATTTTAAAATACCTTGCAATAGTGAAAATACTATCTAGCATTCAAAATCCTGAGCTAAAAAGGCTTCGTTTACTTTTTCAAAAATCTCGTGAACGAAAAAAACAAAAACGCTTTGTTATCGAAGGTGAAAGAGAAATAAAAAAAGCAATTAGGGGAGGCTACAGTTTAGAATCTGTTTTTATGCACGAAAGTGCAACAGATGACTTTAATTCCTTACTTAATTTACTCATAGACACAAGAAAATACAGCATACAAGCAGGAGTTTTTGAAAAATTGAGTATTCGTTCAGGGTCAGAAAAGATTATTGCTATTGCTCAAAATAAATCGCATGAATTGGCTGAACTAAAACTCGATAAAACGTCTATTATTTTAATTATTGAGGCTCCTGAAAAACCAGGAAACATTGGAGCGCTCTACCGTACCGCTGCCGCTTCGAATATGGATGCAGTGATTATTGCCAATCCTAAAACAGATTTTTACAATCCCAACAGCATTCGGTCTAGCTTAGGAAGTCTATTTTTATTACCCACCGCAATGGCTTCATCTGATGAAGTTATCCCCTTTTTAAAAGAAAGAAAAGTTAGCATCTTAACCGCTGCCATTCACCCCGATGCAATGGCTTATGATCAATTTCATTACCCCCCGCCTTGCGCTCTTGTCATGGGAACCGAAAGCACAGGTCTGGATCAACTTTGGTTAGAAAAAACGGATCAAAATTTGATTATACCGATGGCAGATGAAGTAGATTCCTTAAATTTATCTGTTTCGGCAGGGATTTTGATGTATGAATCTCAACGTAAAAACAATCGATTTTAAAAACACTATTTTCTTTAGTATATTGAAACAAAGATGATCATTGACCAAGAGATAGAAAATAAAGAAATTGCCAAGCAATACAAAGAATTGCTTCGGATCAGCTATCAATCACTAAGTGATACGGATAAAAAAATGATTCGTTTGGCATTTGACACTGCTGTTGAGGCGCATAGTAGCCAACGCAGAAAGTCGGGCGAAGCTTATATTTTCCATCCTATTAGTGTTGCAAAAATTGTCGCGCACCAAATTGGTCTTGATGCAACTTCTATCTGTGCCGCTTTATTACATGATGTTGTTGAGGACACTCCAGTTACGCTTCAAGACATTGAGCGGTTGATGGGGAATTCAATTGCAAAAATTGTTCATGGATTAACCAAAATATCAAGTCTTAAAAAAGACAAAGATATTTCACTTCAAGCAGAGAATTTTAGAAAAATGCTACTCACATTAAATGATGATGTTAGAGTAATCATTATTAAAATTGCTGACCGTTTGCATAATATGCAAACCATGGACTCAATGCCTGAGTATAAGCAAGTTAAGATTGCTTCAGAAACACTCTATATTTATGCTCCTTTAGCCCATAGAATTGGATTGTATACTATTAAAACAGAACTTGAAGATTTAAGTTTAAAATACACCGAACCGCAGCGCTATCTATCAATTAAAGAAAAGATTGATGAAAGCATTGAGGCACAAAATGACTACATCAGTTCATTTTCAAAGTTTATTTCTCAAGAATTGAAAAAAGAACGCCTTAAATACGACATTAAGGGAAGGAGTAAATCGATTTATTCGATTCATAAAAAAATGTTAGCGCAAAATGTTTCCATTGATCAGATCTATGACAAATTTGCGATTCGAATCGTTTACGATTGCCAAAGAGCAAAAGAAAAATTTATAGCTTGGAAAATATATTCAATCATAACCGATCATTTTATCCCCAACCCTACCCGACTAAGAGACTGGATTTCTGCTCCGAAATCCAATGGATATGAAGCGCTACATATTACCGTAATGGGGCCTATGAATAAGTGGGTAGAAGTTCAAATTCGATCCAGTCGAATGCATGAAATTGCTGAAAAAGGATACGCAGCGCATTTTAAATACAAACAGGGAGAACAAAAAGATATTGGAATTGAAAGTTGGCTCAATCGTCTTCAAGAAGTATTAGAAAACAACTCTGGAAATGCTGTTGATTTTGTAGAAGATTTCAAGCTAAACCTTTACGCTAAAGAAATTTTTGTATTTACTCCAAAAGGAGATTTAAAATCTTTGCCCCAAGGGGCAACTGCCCTTGACTTTGCTTTTGCCATACATTCAGAAATTGGTAAAAAAACTCGAGGGGTTAGAGTCAATGATCGCCTTGTCCCATTGAGTAAGGAACTTAAAAGTGGAGATCAAATTGAGGTTATTACTTCCGAGTCATTAAAGCCCTCTAAAAACTGGTTAGATTTTGTAATCACTTCCCGTGCGCGTTCTATTATTAAGTCCTCCTTGAATGAAGAAAAAAAGGAAAGAGCCGAAGAGGGAAAAGAAATTTTGAGGAGAAAACTAAAACAACTCAAAATTACCAGTAATGATAAAACCATTCAAAGTATGTTGCTATTTTTCAAGTTTAACTCCAGTCAAGATCTATTTTATAGAGTTGGAATTGGAACTTTAGACAATAAGCAACTTAAAGAGTTTGCAGGTGCATATAATAATTCCGTATTGAATTTTTTCAAAAAAAGGATACGTTCGAAAAATCCGGAGGATATCATTACCAATAATGAGATTACAGAAAAGTTTGACAAACTTGTCTTTGGTAAAGAAAAAGAAGCCATGGCTCACAGTTTTTCCAATTGTTGTAATCCGATCCCTGGGGACGCTGTTTTTGGCTTTATCACAGTTAATGAGGGAATTAAGGTACATAACAAAGATTGTCCAAACTCCCTAGCGTTACAGTCCAATTATGCCTACCGAATTTTACCTGCAAAGTGGGTTGATTCTTCCTCTGAAGAATATTCTGCCGTACTAAGATTATCAGGAATTGATACCCGAGGGTTAGTCAATGAAGTCACTCGAATGATTTCTAACAACAGTAATGTAAATATTAACAAAATCAACTTTGACACGAATGATCAATTTTTTACTGGGGTGATCCATGTAAGTGTTCAAAATATTAACATTCTTAACAAATTGGTTCAAAATTTAGCTCGAGTAAACGGAATTGACAAAATTGTCAGGGAATAAGCCTTTATAACTATCTTTGCAAAATGATTAAAGAAAAATCAAATCAAGATATCGTCAAAGAAGTTTTTATTAACTTCTTGGATCAACAGGGGCATCGTAAAACACCCGAGCGATTTGCTATCCTTTTTGAAATCTATGACAACAAGGAGCATTTTGATATAGAGTCGCTTTACATCAAAATGAAAAATAAAAATTATAGAGTAAGTAGAGCTACCCTTTATAATACGATCGAACTGTTATTAGAATGTGGTTTGGTTCGCAAACATCAGTTTGGAAAAAATCAAGCCCAATACGAAAAATCATATTTTGATCATCAGCATGATCACATGATACTTACCGATACTGGAGAAGTGAAAGAATTTTGCGACCCTAGAATCCAACAAATAAAGAAAACAATTGAAGAGGTTTTTGATGTTGATATTCACAAGCATTCTTTATACTTTTACGGCACTAAAAAGAAATAAAAAATAAATCCAAATAACATGGCGGTAGATTTGCTACTCGGGCTTCAGTGGGGAGACGAAGGAAAAGGAAAAATAGTTGATGTATTAACCACTTCTTATGATATTATCGCTCGATTTCAAGGAGGTCCAAATGCAGGTCATACGCTTGAATTTGAAGGAAACAAACACGTATTACACACTATTCCGTCTGGAATATTTCATCCAAAAGCAATCAATTTAATTGGAAATGGAGTCGTAATTGATCCTGTAATTTTCAAAAAAGAAATCGACAATTTAGCTCCTTACCAACTAGATTTTTCTGAAAAATTATTAATTTCTAAAAAAGCACATCTAATACTACCCACCCACCGCTTGTTGGATGCGGCCTCAGAAGCAGCAAAAGGAAAAGCTAAAATTGGATCTACCCTAAAAGGAATTGGACCTACCTACATGGATAAAACCGGTAGAAATGGAATCCGCGTGGGTGATATTCTTGCAACCGATTGGGAAGAAAAATACAAACGTCTCACCCAAAAACATTTGGGAATGCTGAAAGCATATGACGCTTCGATTGAATATGATCTGAAAAGTATGGAAATTGCGTTTTCTGAAAGCATCACCGCTTTGCGTCAATTCAAATTGGTGGACAGTGAGCAATATCTTATCGAAGCACAGAGAGAAGGAAAAAAGATTTTGGCAGAGGGCGCTCAAGGATCTCTTTTAGATGTTGATTTTGGGACTTACCCATTCGTTACCTCATCCACCACCACAGCTGCGGGTGCTTGTACTGGCCTTGGTGTTGCTCCCAACAAAATAAAAGAAGTTTACGGGATTTTTAAAGCCTATACCACGCGTGTAGGAAGCGGCCCCTTCCCTACCGAGCTTTTTGATGAAGATGGAGAAACCATGGGGAGAGTTGGTCATGAATTTGGTGCCACTACAGGTCGTTCAAGACGCTGCGGATGGATTGATTTAGTTGCTCTAAAATATTCAATTCACATCAATGGAGTGACCCAATTAATGATGATGAAAGGGGATGTTCTCTCAGGTTTTGAAAAATTAAAAATCTGTACCGCCTACAAGACAACATCGGGAGTTATGGAGTATTTCCCTTACGATATCAACTCAGGAATTGAGCCTATTTATGAAGAGATTCCAGGCTGGAAAGAAGATTTAACTCAAATGACAGAAGCTTCTCAGTTTCCTGCAAATTTTCAAGCCTATATCGATTATTTAGAGAAGGCACTAGAAACACCCATTAAAATTGTTTCAGTAGGCCCTGATCGGAAGCAAACTATTTTCAGATAAAAAATATCAAAGGATATGGGGTTGCACTTGCGTTCAATTTTGCTGATTTATTGTAGCCTTTTTTTCAATGTTATCCTTGCTCAAGAACCAAAAATTATTGAGATCAGACAAGCTGGAGGATCAACACAAGATCAAGCCCGCTTCCCTGGAGCTAATATCCTTTTTAAATCTCCAGAAAAACGAGTTCTCCTTTTTCATGAAGGTGCTTTAATCGAATCGGATCAAGCTTATTTTTATGCAAAAGACAATTATTTTAGAGCACTCGGATCTGTAGTTTTTACACAAGGAGATAGCCTAAGAATGACTTGTAACACCATTGAATATGATGGGAAAACTAAAACCGCAATTGCTATTGGCAATGTAGACCTAGAACGACCTGACATGAATCTTAAAACAGAAAGATTGGATCTGGACAGGATAAATCAAGAAGCTTTTTATAATACAAAGGGAATTATTGTCGATAGTGCAAGTACGCTTACAAGCAATCGAGGAACTTATTTTATGGATCAAAAAAAGTATCGTTTTACCTCAGACGTAACCATCGTAAATCCAGATTATATTGTCAATTCTGAGCAACTCGATTATTTCACAGAATTAAACCAAGCCTACTTATATGGTGCCTCAAAAATTAAAGGGGAAGCCTACACCATTTTGTGTGAACGTGGCTTTTATGATTTAGATCGTGAAAAAGGTATCTTTAAAAAAAATGCAACTTTATACTACGACAATAAAATAATCAAAGGGGACAGTTTATATTTTGAAAGTGAAAGTAATTATGCAGCAGCAACAAAAAACATCAGTATTGTTGACACCCTTAATAATTCGATTATCACAGGGCATTATGGTGAGATTTTCAAAGCTAAAGACTCCGCAATAATTACACGTAGAGCTATGGCCATCAATATTGTTGACCAAGATTCATTATTCATTCATGCAGATACACTTGTTGCCACTGGTCCTGAAGAGAAAAGAATTTTGAGAGGATATTATGATGTCCGAATCCTGAAAAGTGATATTCGAGGGAGATCAGACTCTATTTATCTGGATGAATCCATCGGACTGACAAAACTTTTGAACAAACCCCTTACCAAAAAACAAGAACAAGTATTTACCGAAGCGGATCGAAATGCCAACAATCCCGTTTTATGGTTTGGTGAAAGTCAAATGTCAGGAAATAAAATTTTACTTCTTTCAGATCTTGAAACAAAAAAATTAGACTCCATTAAAATTACAGGGAATGTGTTTATTATTGAAAAAGACACCCTAAGTGAAGAGGGGTATCAACAAATTAAAGGAGGACTCTTGGACGGGTCTTTTAAAGAAGGTAAGCTAGACAACATCGTCATTACGAAAAATACGGAAATGGTGTATTATTTATACAATGACGAAGATTTACAACTCATTGGAATTGATAAAACGACTTGTAGTGCACTTCAAATGAACTTTTTAGACGGAAAAATTGATGATATTACTTTTTTGGTAAGTCCGGTCGGTGACGTCTTTCCTGAAGAAGAAATTCCATTGAACGATCGAACTTTAAAAGGGTTTATATGGAGAATCAATGAACGTCCCGAAACGGTAGAAGATCTGTTTGATGCAAATGACAAAGAAGAGCAATTTCCAGAGATTTTAAAATTTAAATTTCCCTTAGAACCCGAAGTAAAAGAAGTTGAAAAAACACCACAATGAGTTTGCTTCAAGATGACTTTTTGAACTATCAAGCCAAAACAACTCCTCATCCATTGGGTATAGAAGTTAAAAGAGCAAAAGGTTCATACATCACTGCAAATTCAGGTAAAAAATATTTAGATTTTGTGGCGGGTGTTTCTGCCTGTAGTTTAGGGCACTGCCATCCCAAAGTGGTTTCAGCCATTCGCAAACAAGCTAAAAAATACATGCATGTCATGGTTTATGGGGAGTTTGCCCAAGAACCCGCTGTTCATCTTGCCAAAGAATTAATTGCTTTACTCCCAGACAACCACCATTCTGTTTATTTAACCAACTCAGGAACTGAGGCAATAGAAGGTGCATTGAAATTAGCTAAACGAGCAACGGGAAGAAGTGAACTCATTGGTGCGGTGAATAGTTATCATGGCAGCACCCATGGCGCTTTAAGTCTTTTAGGTTCCGAACATCAAAAAGTGGGGTACCGCCCCTTACTTCCCAACACACGATTTATTCGCTTCAATTCTGAAGAAGATTTATCTCTAATCACGACCAAGACAGCTGCTGTATTATTGGAAACCATACAAGGAGGAGCAGGATTTATTCTTCCAGAGAATGATTTTTTAAAGAAAGTTAAAGATCGGTGTGAAGCCACAGGAGCACTATTGATTTTGGATGAAATCCAACCTGGATTTGGTAGAACGGGTCGCTTTTTTGGCTTTGAATATTTTAATGTCAAACCCGATATTATTGTCTTGGGTAAAGGGATGGGAGGAGGTTTGCCTGTTGGAGCTTTTACTGCATCACATGAGTTAATGTCACTTCTAGAAGACAATCCCAAACTGGGACATATAACTACATTTGGTGGAAATCCACTTATTGCAGCCGCCTGTTTAGCTACCTTGAAAGTAATCAGAGATTCAAAAATATTACAAGAAATTCCAGAAAAAGAAGCCTTGTTTCGTTCCGAATTAAATCATCCAAAAATAAAAACTATTCATGGAAAAGGATTGATGCTTGCTCCTATTTTAGAAAACCCCGAACAAGCAAATCAAGTTATTTTAAAATGCATTGACCGAGGGCTTTTACTTTTTTGGCTTCTCTGGGAAAAAAAAGCACTTCGCATCTCCCCACCTTTAACTATCTCTCGTAAGGAAATCAAAAAAGGGTGCGCTATTCTTCGTTCTGTTTTAGATGAAATCTAATCTGTTTTGTGTTAATTAATTTGTTAAAAACAATACACCAGTGAAACAAAATCATCGCTAGGTAGTTATTAAATTTAAGTAATAGTTTAGATACCATTTTATGCTGAATTACAATTCGGAAAATGTCCAATCTTCCATCACTAAATTTGAGCACATGCTCAAAACAAACCATGTCTACTTTTTTGACGCTCAGGAGTTTGAAGATATCATTGTGCATTACCTTGGTTTTGGTGACAATCAATTAGCAAAAAAAGCGCTGAAGATGGGGCTTGAGCAACACCCCTCAAACATTGAGTTAATGATGCTTCAAAGTGAAGTTTTCATTTTAGATGAAAAGTTTGACAATGCAATTGAACTTTTAAATTACATTCAAAAAATAGCTCCTCTAGAAGAAGAAATCGCACTTCAAAAAGCGACGATTGCTTCAAAGACTGGAGACCATAAAGGATCAATAGGCTTTCTACATACTGCCTTGGAATTCTCTGAGGATCCTGTTGAAATATGGAACTTGTTAGGAATGGAGCACTTACTGGCAGAAGAATATGAAGATGCAGAATATTTTTTTAAAAACTGTCTTTTAAACAATCCCGAAGATTATCCTGCTCTGTATAATCTTTTGTATTGCTATGAACAATTAAACAAAGACGAGGAAGCAATTGCTACGCTCAATCAAGTATTGGAAGTTGATCCTTATTGTGAAGTAGCCTGGTTACAACTGGGTAAATTATTTATCAAATTAGGGAAAACCAAGGACGCGATTTCTGCCTTTGAATTTGCAATTATCAGCGATGATACCTTCACAGGTGCCTATATTGAAAAAGGGAAAATCCTAGAACGTATTGGACGAATCAACGAGGCAATAGAAAATTATGAAGTTGCACTGAATACAACGGAACCCAGCGCTTTTATTTTTCAAAGTATCGGTCGCTGTCATGAAAAATTAGGAAATGACCGATTGGCACAAAAATTTTATTTAAAATCAGTTCAAGCAGAACCAACTAACGAGAAAGGTTGGGAATCGTTGATAAATTATCATGTACAAACTGAAAACTATAAAAAAGCGCAACATTATTTAAACAGCGCTTTGGAAGTCAATAGTGATTCTTTTCTACTTTGGATTCAAAGTGCTACAATATACAAAGCACAAAACCAAAACGAAAAAGCTCTAGCAGGCTACGAAAAAATCCTTGATATGGGTTATTTCGAGCATAATTTTTTGCTCGATTACATTGATCTTTATCTTGAAATGGAACAATGGCAAAATGCCTATCAAGTGGCTCAAACAGCATTTAAAGGATATCCAGAAAGTAAAGAATTAAAATTAAGACTTGGGGGCTGTAGTTTAATTGCCGGAAAATCTGAAGAAGCTGAGTTTCATCTAAATCCAACTAATCTACAAAAACAAGACTTTGATTTAATTCTTCAACTCTTTTCCAAAGCGGATCCATCTCTGTTTAGTCCGTTTTTATCCAAATAATTGAGGAATACACACAAATAAAAAGGGTTTTCTACCTTTGCATTAATTAACATAAGTAAACCATCCATGCGTTATCTACTTCTCTATTTGAAAGGAATGTTAATGGGAGCAGCCGATCTAGTTCCTGGTGTTTCTGGCGGAACCATCGCACTCATTACTGGAATTTACAAAGAGCTTCTTGAAAGTGTAAATGCTGTTTCCCTAAGTAGCTTGAATCTTTTAAGGAAAGATGGGATTGTAGCTGTATGGAAAAAAATAAATGGCCCCTTTCTTCTGGCTGTTTTTGGAGGAATCCTTTCCAGCATACTCTTACTCTCTAGACTTTTGGAATGGCTAATGCTCCACGAAACCATCGGACTTTGGGCTTTCTTTTTTGGTCTTTTAGTTGCGAGTATTGTTTACCTCATAAAAACCGACCTAAGTTTTGATGTACCTTCTGTCCTCTACCTATGTCTCGGAGCACTTATCTCTTTCATCGTGACCCAACTTCAAGGAGGCCAAGAGGAAATCAGTCTTTGGTATTTGTTTCTTTCCGGTTTCATTGGTATATCGGCAATGATCTTGCCCGGACTATCCGGAGCCTATATTTTATTCGTGATGGGGGTATATCAAACAATCATCTCCTACGTCAGACAGGCACAAGATTTAATTCTCAACTTTGATCAAGCTACTTTTCTTTTAGTTGGAAGTGGATTGGTTGTTTTTATTTTAGGAATCATTACAGGCTTAAAAGTCTTTTCAAAGTTTTTAACATGGCTTTTAGAACGTCATCCCAAACAAATCATGGCTGTACTTATTGGGTTGATGATTGGAGCACTTCACAAGGTTTGGCCCTGGCAGAATGACGTTTCATCATCAACGACAACTGTAGAAAAAACTATTGCAGTACTTCCTGGTGCTCATCAAGGAGATGCGCCTCAAATTTTAAAAGCAATCCTTTTAATGAGTATTGGCTTCTCCCTTTTATTTATCATGGAACGCACCAAGACCACTCAAAAAAAATGAAATCCCTGACAAAAAAGAGAACTTTTTCTGAAACTTTTTTCCTTCTTTTCAAAGGAATTGCAATGGGGGCAGCCAACAAAGTTCCAGGAGTTTCTGGAGGTATAGTCGCTTTAGTGGGTGGATTTTATGAAGAACTCATTTTTTCATTTCAAAGACTTAATTTAAAAGCACTGAAACTTCTCTTATCTCGACGGTTTAAGTCCTTTTGGGAATATGTCAATGGTCGCTTTTTAATCACTCTCTTTGGAGGGGTTGTCATTAGTTTTTTTAGTATTTCGCTTTTATTGGATTACGCATTAAGTAAAAACGAAGCACTCGTGATGGGTGCTTTTTTAGGGATGATCATCGCTTCTTTATATTTGGTTATTAAACAAGTTGAGGATTGGAGAAAATCAACTGTTTTAATTTTAGCTGTTGGATTAATTTTAGGTTTAAGCTTAAGTTTTGCTCGACCTATTTCGGAAAACGATCAACTTCTATTTGTTCTTTTTTGCGGTATTATCAGTGTTTCTGGAATGACCATTCCAGGACTTTCAGGCTCTTTTCTCTTATTAATTTTAGGCAATTACAATCTTCTCTTAGTCGATTCGGTCAATGCACTTTTTAAAGTATTAACTCATTGTATAGTTGGAGATTTTGAGCCCCTCAACGACCCTATTCTTCAACGCTTTTTGATTATAATCGCTGTATTTGGATTGGGATCACTCACCGGTTTAGTTCTTTTCTCCAATCTAATTAAGTGGGTACTCAAGAGCTATCCTCAACACACTTTGGCAGCCATCATTGGTTTTATCGCTGGAACCTTACGTTTAGTATGGCCATGGAAAACAAAGGTTTTAAAATACAATCCTCTGGGTGAACCCCTACTAAATAGTGTTGGAAATCAAGAAGTGGCCTCTTATCAATATAGTTTCCCGGATTTCAGTACATTAGAGACCTATGGAGTGATTGCAGCACTTTTTTGTGGAGCGATACTTTTATTTGCAATAGATTATTATGATAAAAAAAGAAATGATAAAGCAATTCGGACTGGTAGGAAAGAATATTGATTACTCCTTTTCAAGAACTTATTTTAAAGATAAGTTTGAAAAGGAAGGATTAAAGAACCACCAGTACCTCAATTTTGATTTTTCTGATATTGAAGCATTTGTAAAACTATTAAAGGAAAAATCTCTCCCCGCTGGGCTCAATGTTACAATCCCTTATAAAAAAGAAGTCATGCCTTTTTTAGACCGTATTTCTGACGAAGCCCAGGCAATAGAAGCCGTAAACACGATTGTTTGGGAGAGCGATGGAAGTACAACAGGGCACAATACAGATCATATAGGTTTTCAAAAAGCCTTGGAGGAAGTCATAAAAACACCTCCGAAAAATGCACTTATTTTAGGGACTGGTGGCGCCTCAGGTGCCATTAAGTTTGTTCTTGAAAAAATGGATTGCAATTTCTCTTTTGTTTCTAGAAATCCAACCTCAACCCAATTAAGTTACGAGACACTGGATGAAGCGCTAATGAACGAAGTTGATCTCATTGTAAACACCACTCCTTTAGGAACTTTCCCTGCTGTGGAAAAAGCACCTCCACTCCCTTATCAATGGATAAACAAGAAACATTTACTTTTTGATTTAATCTATAATCCCATGGAAACTGCCTTTATGAAGCTTGGCGAATCAAAAGGAGCCAAAATAACAAATGGCTACAAAATGCTGATCTACCAAGCAGAAAAATCATGGGAACTCTGGAATTCATAAATTTGTTTATACCATAATAGTATATCTGTTCAAAATTTGACGGATTCTATTTTTAGAATCCAAAAAAATGTATATTATTTGTATATAAGCTACAGACTATGGAAGACAATACCATACCATCGGGTGCGGACGATCAAACGAAACCGCAAGAAATAGAAACTCAACCAGCAGCAGATTCATCCTCTTCTGAACCAGTTGAAGAGTCAGCAATAGAAGATCAAGAGACCCCCTTAAAAGAAACTCCTGAGGAAACTCAAAAAACTTCTGAATCCAAAAAAGAAGAGGAAGTTATTGAAACTGCTGAACCAGTTGAAGAGACAGCAAAAGAGGCTCAAGAGTCCACGTTAAAAGAAACTCCTGAGGAAACTCAAAAAACTTCTGAATCCAAAAAAGAAGAGGAAGTTATTGAAACTGCTGAACCAGTTGAAGAGACAGCAAAAGAGGCTCAAGAGTCTCCCTTAAAAGAAACTCCTGAGGAAACTCAAGAAACTTCTGAATCCAAAAAAGAAGAGGAAGTTATTGAAACTGCTGAAGAGATCAATTTATCTGAACTCTCCATGGATGACCTCATTGATTTATTTTCAAAAGTTACTACAAGTGACGATTGGTTTAGAAACAACAAGCAGGTTCAAAATATCAATCGTGCCTTTGAAGAGAAATTTCATGTTGATTTAGAAGCCAACAAACAAAGCTTTATTAAAGAAGGTGGAAATGAAATTGACTTTTATTTCAAGCCTGATTACAAAAAGAAATTCGATCAAATTGGATATGATTACCGTAAAAAAAGACGGGAGCATTATAAGAGTCAGGAAGCGACTCAAAAAGTTAATTTAGAAAAAAAGAAAGCCATCATTGAAGAAATTAAAAACCTCATCAATGTGGAACAAAATATCAACACCATTTACAATAGTTTCCGCGCCTTGCAGGAGAGCTGGTATAATACAGGGGCAATTCCTAGAGCGGATAATCAAAATATCTGGGAAACCTATAAACACCATGTAGAACGCTTTTATGATTTCCTACACTTAAACAGGGAATTACGTGATCTAGATTACAAGCACAATTACGAGGAAAAACTAAAAATAATTGAACAAGCGGAAGCCCTCCAGCAAGTTCCTGATATTGTGAGAGCTAGTAGAGATTTAAATACTTTACACCAGCTTTGGAAAAATGATTTAGGTCCTGTTGCAAAAGAGCATAGCGAAGATTTATGGAATCGATTCCAAGAAGCATCGAAAGTTATTCAAGTCAAAAGACAAGCTTACCAGAAAGATATGGTAGGAGCCATGAAGGAAAATTTAGTAAAGAAAGAAACTTTACTCAAGGAAATGAAATCCTTAACTGAAGCTCCTATTGAGACTCATAAAGCATGGCAAAACGCAATAAACAGGTACAACAAACTTCGTGAGGAATTCAAAACAATTGGCTATGTTCCAGCAAAAGACAGTAAAGTAACCTGGCAAGAATTCCGGGAGATTGGACGTGAATTCATGCGGTTAAAAAATGTTTTCTACAAGGAGCAAAAAAAAGAGTACAACCAAAATATTGATGCCAAAAAAGCTTTAATTGAAAAATCAAAGGCGATTGTTGAAAGTGAAACTTGGGAATCCCGATCCCAAGAAATGAAAGACATTCAAAAAGAATGGAGAGTAGTTGGTTTTGTTCCTCGTAAAATCGATAACAAGTTATGGGGTGATTTTTCTGAAGTGCAAAAAACCTTTTTTGATCGCTTAAAATCAGGTTTTCAACGTCTTACTTCCGAACAGGAGGCAATGCAAAAGGAAAAACTTGCACAAATTGAAAAACTTAAAGCCTTTACTTTCTCTACTGATATTGAGACACTTAAAGAAGAATACAATAACTTCTGGGACACTTGGAAGGCCATTAGCAGATTAGACACTGGAAATCAAGAAAAAATTAATTACTCTTTTTCCAATGCCTTGCTCGCAGGAGTCAAGAAAGTGGAATTAGATAATGAAATGAAAAGCGAAATCCTTATGGATTTAAATGCACTCATTCTTCAAGGGGACTCAAAACGTTTACAACAGGAATTACAAACTGCAAGAACCAATGTATCTTCCCTTAAAGCTGAATTGACTCAGTTAGAAAATAATTTAGCCTTTTTCAGTAACTCAAGTTCTGAGAATCCCTTATTTAAAAATGTTGAGAAACAAATTAAAACCTGTCAAAATAAAATTGACAAAGCAACAGAAGATTACATCCGTTTAAAGCAAATTAGAAATTCTCAAGAAAAATCAGCCAAAGAAGTTTCAGAAAAATCAGAACAAGAAACAGAGGAAAGTACTGAGGACAATTAATTTTTAGCCTGTTGCCATAAAGCCTCCATCTCATCCAATGACAATTTCTCAATGGAAGAGCCTTTCTCTTTGGCTTGGGATTCAATAAATTGAAACCGCTGAATGAATTTTTGATTGGTTCGTTCCAATGCAGATTCTGGATTGATTTTCAGAAAACGTGCATAATTTATTAAAGAAAATAAAACATCTCCAAATTCTGCTTCCATGGCTTCTGAATCCCCTTGAACCATAGCTTCATCTAGTTCGGCTAGTTCCTCCAGATACTTATTCCACACCTGCTCTTTAGTATTCCAATCAAAACCAACCCCTGCGGCCTTTTCTTGCATTCGCTGTGCTTTAATTAACGCAGGCAAACCTTGAGGTACCCCCTCCAAAACACTTTGCTTTCCCTCAGACAATTTCAAAGCTTCCCAATTTTTCTTCACCTCATCAGCATCAGAAACGGACACCTCTCCATAGATATGGGGATGTCTGTAGATTAGCTTTTCAATAATATCATTGGTTACATCGGCAATGTCAAAAGCATCTTCTTCACTTCCCAGTTTAGCATAAAAAACGATGTGAAGTAGAAGATCCCCTAACTCTTTCTTGATTTCATTGAGATCTTTATTTAAGATAGCATCACCTAACTCGTAAGTTTCCTCAATTGTCAAATGACGTAAGGTCTCAAAGGTCTGCTTCTGATCCCAAGGGCATTTTTCGCGTAGTTCATCCATGACCTCCAGCAATCGCCCAAAAGCTTCTAGTTTGGATGCTTTGGAATTCATTCCTCTTTGGTTGTTGTAGATTTTTTAGCAGTAGGTTTCTCCTTTTTTTTCTTTGTTTTGGGCTCTGGAGAATCAATCAGTTTTTTTTGGAGTAAAAGATTGTACCATTGAATGATTTTTTTAATATCACTTGGATACACTCTTTCTTCGTCGTAATTGTCCAAGATATCAAAGAAATACGCCTCTAAATCCACAGCTGCAGCTTTTGGACTTACACTTGCCTTTTTTCCTTCTTCTTTCTTCAGTATTTTTTCAAAAACCTCAGCCAATGGGATTTCAGATCCGATACAATAAATCTGAATTTCACTTAAGATATTTATTTGACTGTTTATAGATGTGGTAATACGTTTTCCATCCACAAGAGACCGAGCAACAATACCACTTCGGGTTTGAGCCTCCATTTCAAAAAGACCAGGTCTTCCAGAAATCGCTAAAATTTTATCTAATTGCATATTATCGTTTTGGTTTGTTTGGAAATTTCATGGGATAATCTACCTGAATAGCTCCCTTTGAAATTGAATTTAATCTATTTTTTAACAGTCGTCTTTTTAATGGAGTGAGATGATCTGTAAACAACACCCCTTCAATGTGGTCATATTCATGCTGAACGACACGAGCTGCTAGACCTGTTAATACTAACTCATGTGCTTGGAACAGTTCGTCAAAATATTGAATTTTAACTCTCTCGTTTCGACTCACATCCTCACGTACATCTGGAATACTCAAGCAGCCTTCATTAAACTCCCAAAGTGGACCCTCCTCTTCAATGATTTCGGGATTTATAAATACTTTTTTGAATGTTTTTAACACCTCAATCTCTTCTTTTTCTAGTTCCTCATCTTCTGAAAAGGGAGCCGCATCAATCACGAATAGACGAATAGACAAACCAATTTGAGGGGCAGCTAGACCCACACCATTGGAAGCGTACATGGTTTCCCACATGTTCTCAATGAGTTGATCCAATTTCGGATAGTCCTTTGTTATCTCATCTGCTTCTTTTTTTAATACGGGAGCACCGTAAGCTACAATCGGTAAAATCATAGTGTATTTGTTTTAAAATCTAAGTAAGATTGCAAAATTAGTGTAGCACTTACCTGATCAATCATTCCCTTATTAGCGCGTTGCTTCTTCTTTAATCCTCCATCGATCATGGATTGAAAAGCGAGCTTGGAAGTATATCGTTCGTCATAACGTTCGATAGTTTGAGCAGGAAAGTGATTTTTAAGTTTTTCAATAAAATCCTTTATGTGTAATTCCACCGTTCCCGGAGCACCATCTTTTTGAAGTGGTTTTCCAACAATAAAAGTCTCGACATCCTCTGTTTTACAATAGTTTTTTAAAAAAGGAATAACTTCTGAGGTAGGTAAGTTATTGAGTCCGCTTGCAATCATTTTTAGAGGATCAGTACAAGCCAGTCCTGTCCGTTTTGTTCCAAAATCAATTCCAACTAAAGCACCCATTAAACTTTTTTTGCAAATATACCTTTTTCAAAAAGATAAGCTTCATATCAATCTTTTTGAATTCTTTACATTTGTGAAAAAATTAGAAAATGAAAAACATAATCGAAGCTGCATGGGAGAATCGCTCCCTCCTAGAAGAAAAACAAACACAAGATACCATCCGATCCGTTATCACTCAACTGGATGAAGGAAAACTTAGAGTAGCGCAACCTACTGAAGAGGGATGGCAGGTGAACGAATGGGTGAAAAAAGCGGTAGTATTGTATTTTCCAATCCAAAAAATGGAAACCCTAGAAGCGGGTCCTTTAGAATTTCATGATAAAATGCCATTAAAAAAAGGCTATAAAGAAAAAGGGATTCGAGTAGTACCCCATGCAGTAGCAAGACACGGTGCTTATTTATCAGCAGGTGTTATTTTAATGCCGAGCTATGTGAACATTGGCGCCTATGTTGATGAAGGAACCATGGTAGATACTTGGGCAACGGTAGGTAGTTGTGCACAAATAGGCAAGAATGTTCATTTAAGTGGTGGTGTAGGAATTGGCGGTGTTTTAGAGCCTTTACAAGCCGCTCCAGTAATCATTGAAGACAATGCTTTTTTGGGATCAAGAAGTATAGTAGTTGAAGGGGTTCGTGTAGGGAAAGAAGCAGTACTGGGTGCCAATGTCGTATTGACAGCTTCCACAAAAATAATTGATGTTACAGGTTCTGAACCCATCGAAACGAAAGGATATGTCCCCAATCGATCCGTGGTGATTCCTGGAAGTTATACCAAGACATTTCCAGCAGGAGATTTTCAAGTTCCTTGTGCATTAATCATCGGAAAACGTAAAGAAAGTACAGATAAAAAAACCTCCTTAAATGACGCCTTGCGGACGCACAATGTTGCGGTATAATACAAAATATATTTTCCTTTTATGATTCATAAAGCTTTAGCCGCTTTAGAAAACAAGCAAACAATACTGTACCCTACAGATACAGTTTGGGGTATTGGTGGCGATGCTTTGGATCCAGAAGTTGTTCAAAATATTTATACGCTCAAACAACGTGTGGATCACAAAGCTTTAATTGTATTGGTTAAAGACATGGTCATGTTAAAAAAATATGTTCAAGAAATTCCAGAAGTGGCATTCAAATTTCTGGATGAAGAACGCCCCACAACCCTAATCTATCCAAAAGGCATTCATTTAGCATCCAATCTTATAGGATCAGATGGCTCTATTGGGATAAGAATTCCAAGACATGCATTTTGTCAAGAATTACTTACTGCATTCGGAAAACCAATCATCTCTACCTCGGCCAATATTAGTGGATGTGAGACTCCAAAAAACTTTAATTCCATTGATTCAAAAATTTTGGAAGGGGTTGACTATGTTGTACCTTTGCAAAAAGAAACCAATCAAAGTCAACCTTCAAGAGTTATAAAAATTGAAGTTGATGGAACAGTTCAGATTCTACGTGCGTGAAATTAGTTAAGGATTTTTCTAAAACCCTCTCAAGCCCAGTGTTTAAGGTCTTGCAAGAAACAGTTGCAAACTCAGATACCAAAGGCTTTGTCATTGGTGGGTTTGTAAGAGATCATCTCTTAAATCGCTCTCAAAAAAAGGATATTGATATTGTGGCTTTGGGATCAGGGATTGATCTTGCCCTTGCTGTTCAAAAAAAACTAGCAGGTGCTAAAGCGGTACAAATATTCAAAACCTATGGGACTGCAATGGTCCAGTGGGAAGATATCGATTTAGAATTTGTAGGAGCTCGTAAAGAATCTTACTCTAAAGAAAGTAGAAATCCAGAGGTAAAACCAGGTACTTTAGAAGATGACCAAAATCGACGTGACTTTACTATCAATGCGTTGGCTATTAGTCTCAATCCTGAGGATTTTGGCACTCTAATTGATCCCTTTAATGGACTAAAAGATTTAGAAGAAGGTATTTTACGTACCCCCCTAGATCCAGATATTACCTATTCTGATGATCCGCTTCGCATGATGAGGGCCATTCGCTTTGCAGCCCAGTTAGATTTTACTATCGATTCGGCTTCTTTTGAAGCTATTAGTCGCAATGCACATCGAATTGATATTATTACTAAAGAGCGTATTGTAGAGGAATTACACAAAATATTAATGACTCAAAAGCCCTCTAAAGGCTTTATTTTATTAGAAAAAACTGGACTTCTTCAGAGAATACTTCCAGAATTGATTGATCTAAAAGGTGTTGAAGAAATTGAAGGACAAAAACACAAAGATAACTTTTACCACACTTTAGAAGTCGTTGATAATTTGTGCAAAAACAGTAATGACCTTTGGCTACGTTGGGCGGCTTTACTACATGATATTGGCAAAGCTCCTACAAAAAAATTCAAACCCCCCGTTGGCTGGACCTTCCACAACCACGAATTCGTGGGAGCGAAAATGACCTACAGGCTTTTTAAACGCTTAAAAATGCCACTAAATGAAAAAATGAAATTCGTTCAGAAGATGGTTTTCATGAGCTCTCGACCCATTATTATTGCTGAAGAACAAGTGACTGATTCTGCTATAAGACGGTTAGTTTTTGATGCTGGACCTTTTATTGATGACTTGATAACCCTATGTGAAGCTGATATCACAACCAAAAATCCAGAACGCTTTAAACGCTATCACAATAATTTTAAAATTGTTCGTGAAAAAATTATTTTAGTTGAAGAAAAAGATCATTTAAGAAACTTCCAACCCCCTATTACTGGAGAGACCATAATGAAATATTTTGACCTCAAACCCTCGAAAGAAATTGGGCTGATAAAAGAAGCCATAAAAGAAGCGATTTTAGAAGGAGAGATTCCAAATGAACAAAAGGCCGCTTTTGAAAAAATGAAAACAGAAGGAAAAAAACTTGGACTTACATTTCATGAAAAAACAATTTAAAATACTAATTGTCACCAGTTTGATTCTTGTTTATCTGGTCATTGCAGCAGGATCAATAGTTCGTATGACAGGAAGTGGAATGGGTTGTCCTGACTGGCCTAAGTGTTTTGGGTATTTAATACCACCCACAGAACGAAACCAACTGGATTGGAAATCCAATCACCAATATCATGAAGGAGAAGTGATTATTCTGAACGAAAGTTTGCGTATTGCTTCATCCGATTTTACCTCACAAGAAGCATACCAACCAAAAAATTGGGAAGCCTACACAAAACATGATTATGCGCTTTTTAATGCTACCCATACTTGGATTGAATTCATCAACCGCCTATTAGGTGTATTAGCTGGGTTAGCCACTCTGTTTCTATTTATTAGTTCTTTATGGAGAATAAAAACAGACCCAACCTCAACCTTATTGTCTTTTCTTGTTATTCTTGGAATGGGATTTCAGGGATGGTTAGGGAAAACAGTCGTTGACTCCAACTTACTCCCTTTTAAAATAACCCTCCATATGGTAATGGCCCTATTACTTGTGCTAGTATTGGTCATTCTTTTAGCCCGAGAAAAACAGTCCGAAACATTCTTAAAGAACACTTCAAGACTTCAAAAGGTTTTAGGAGTTGGATTGATTTTAACCCTTGTTCAAATTGGAATGGGAACCCAAGTTCGTCAGTTTGTGGACGAACAAATGCATCTTTTTAATTTAGAGCAAGCTTCATCTTGGCTAGCTGATGCACCGATTCTATTTTATTTCCATCGAAGTTTTTCCCTACTTGTTCTTCTCGTTCATGGCTACTTGGGTTATTTACTGTTCCAAAACAAAACAATACCCACAGTATTTATCGTTATTTTATCTTTACTTGGTGTAGAAATTTTGTCAGGAATTTGGATGTACTACTTTGATTTTCCCTTTTCTTCTCAACCCCTTCACCTGGTATTAGCTTCCTTATTATTTGGAGCACAAAGTTATTTTATGTTGACCCTTAAAAAACAATTATGATTTATAGAATTCGAGTTATTTTAGATGTTAAAGAGGATGTTCTTCGCGATATCGAAATTGATGAAACGGCTACTTTAGAAGATTTACATCATGCCGTTACACAAGCTTTTGGCTTCTTAGGTAATGAAATGGCCTCCTTTTACGCCACCAATGATGAGTGGGAACAAGGAGAAGAAATGCCGTTGGAATCTATGGATATTGCGCAACCAAATTATGGTGAAACTTTACTGAATACTATTTTTTCAGCTGAAGTGCATAAATTACTTTATATCTATGATTTCCTTAATCTATGGACTTTTTTCATTGAATTGATGGAAGTTGGAGAATTGATTGTGGGTACAAACTATCCCAATCTTATTCATGCTGAAGGAGAAGTTCCAGAGGAAGCTCCAGACAAATCCTTTGAAAGCGACACACCTTTTAAAGAAGAAGGTTTTGAAGACAGTCTTGATGATGAAGATTCAAATCAACAAGATTATAACGATGGTGATTATTACTAAAACTGACTGTGAGTGTCTACCTTTTCATAATGCTTTCGAACGTATTCAAATGAGGCCTTCATAATATCTCCCATTGTTTTACTGTTCAAAAAAGCTTTGTCTTGGGTAAACTTGTAAATTTCATTTCGTAAACGTTCCAAATTTTCTGGAAGCGTAAATAATTCTAGCTGCATGGTTTTTACCAATTTGTTGAGTCGATTCCCTGAACTGATGATACGTCTGGCAACTATAGAGCGCTCTTCTATTTTATACTGATTGATAGAATCATGAGTAAGTTTTGAACGAACCAAGTCCATAATGGGTCCATTCTCTTTAAAAAACTGGGGACGATAAACGGACAAACGTCCCTCAAAGGACTGCTGATCAAAATCAATTGGACGAATCTTGTAGACTACTTGATCAAAATCGTGCGTTGGAACCACTACATAATTATAAGCGCGCATATCCCCCAACAAACGAATCATGCTTCGCTCGTTAAATTTGACATACTCTTTTGCAATTTGAGCTTTCTCAGCTTCATTACATTGAGGCAGAAACTCTTTCATAAAGGTGTCACCAGGAATTCCAGCAATATGCTCCTCAATCAAGGTATTGTCATTGACCAAAAAATTTAAATTATAAGGCGAAAGCATATGTTCAAATTCCAATCCAAAAATCCGAGAAGCATCTGTCTTTTTAATATAATAGTAGGTGAAATTATCATTCAGAATGTTCCGGACTTTAATACGGAAGGGTTTAGAATTTCCAAAAGTGCAATAATCAATTGCATCGATATTTAAATAGGGAATTCCAGATTCATTTCCATCGGAATGCAATTGGGTATATATTTTCTTTAAACTAAATTCAATCTCTCTTCGCTCACTATCCGTATAATAAACACTCACCCATAGCGTATCATTATCATTCTTATCATAGACGATTACCGAACCCGAAAAGCGAAGTAAGTCATCATAACACACAGGAGTATCAATCCATCTTTCGTAATCTTTTAAAAAAAAAGCCAACTCCTTTGATATTTTAAAAAAAGGCTTCTTTTTGGAAATTAATTTTTCTTCCATATACAGGTTTTATCAAAAATAGTGTTTTAAGCTTAAATTAGTAAGCCTTGAGATAATTGAACTAACTTTATAAAAAATGAATTACAAACGTAACAAATCATTACCCTAATCGTTTAATTTTTAAACCTATGTCTAACACTTTACTACAACTTAACGATCTCACCAAGAAATATGGGAGTCTCACCGCTGTAAACAAACTCTCACTTACTCTCAGCAAGGGGAAAGTTTACGGTCTCTTAGGGCCCAACGGAAGCGGAAAATCCACAACTTTGGGAATGGTGTTGAATGTTATTAATCCCACTTCTGGAACTTTCCAATGGTATGATGGGAATCTAACCACACATGAAGCCCTTAAAAAAATTGGTGCCATAATTGAGCGGCCTAATTTTTACCCCTATATGTCTGCACTGCAGAACTTAACATTGATTTGTAAAATAAAAAAATGCAGTACGGATGCGATAGAAGAGCTGTTAAGACTGGTCAATCTTTGGGATCGAAAGAATAGCAAATTCAGCACTTTTTCTTTAGGGATGAAACAACGCTTAGCGATTGCAGCAGCTTTAGTCAACAAACCTGACCTGTTAATTTTAGATGAGCCCACCAATGGACTTGACCCTGAGGGCATTCACCAAATCAGAAAATTAATTCTGACCATTGCAGAACTAGGAACAACAATTCTTCTCGCTTCTCATTTATTAGACGAAGTAGAAAAAGTATGTACAGATGTAATTGTACTTAAAAATGGTGTTAAATATTATGAGGGTGCTGTTGATGGTCTTTCACAAACACATGGCTATTTTGAAATTGCCACAGAAAACAACAAGCAACTACTCTCCTTTCTCAGAGCTCACTCAGCCATTGGTGAAATTAGTAAAGAAAATCAATACTATAAAGCGACCCTAACAAAAGACCTCAGTACTGCTATTTTTTCTAAAGAAATCCAAGAGGCTGGGATACTGCTTACTCATTTCTCAAAAAAACAACCTTCACTTGAAAGTCAATTTTTATCTTTAACTCAAACCAAATAACATGCGACTCCTACAAATTGAATTATATAAACTTTGGCACAGTAGGATTTCTAAGGTTTTAATCTTTGGATATTTCTCACTCATTTTTAGTATTGCAATACTCAGTACCATCAAAATTGAATTGGGTCCCATAAGTTTTCATTTAGCAGAACAAGGAATCTTTAACTTTCCCTATATCTGGCATTTTAATACCTTTATGATCGCTTTATTAAAGGTGTTTTTTGCGATTATTATTGTTGCGATGATTGGGAATGAGTACGCTAACAAAACATTAAAGCAAAATCTTATCGATGGCTTAAGCAAAGCTGAATTTCTTCGCACCAAAGTGTACGCAATTCTTGCTTTTGTAATGGTCTCTACCCTTTTGGTTTTTATCATTTCGCTAATTTTAGGTGGTATCTATTCTGATTATAATGAACTGCAAATTATATCCATGGATTTGGAGTATTTACTGGCCTATGCGGTCAAACTTTTTGGTTTTTTCACGTTCTGTTTATTTTTATCAATTCTCATCAAACGATCTGCCTTTGCACTAGGCTTTTTGGCCTTATGGCAAGTCATTGAAGGAATTGCATTTGGACTCATGAAGTGGAAACTCTCTGACCTTATTCCGCAAATTTCAGCAGAACAAGTATTTCAGTTTTTTCCATTAAACGCAATGGGAAATTTAATCAAAGAGCCTTTCACTAGACTTTCTGCTATCCAAAATTTAGCCGATCAAATGGGTGAAGCCTTTACAAAAGATTACTCTGTTTCCTTTTTCAATATTGCGATTGTTATCATTTGGTCAGCTTTATTTATTAGAGGTTCTTATTTCCTTTTAAAGAGAAGAGATTTATAGTTTCTTTCCGAAAGCTACCTCAATATCCATTTGATATTTTGTAATTTTGCATTTTCTAAAATACTATGGATTTTAAACTCGTTTCTGATTTTAAGCCTACAGGCGATCAACCCAAGGCCATTGAAGAAATTGTTACGCAGTTTCAAAACCAAGATCCCTATGTTACCCTCCAAGGAGTAACGGGTTCTGGAAAAACCTTTACCATGGCAAATGCCGTGCAACAACTCCAACGCCCCACGCTTGTTTTGGCACATAATAAAACATTGGCAGCACAGCTTTACTCAGAATTTAAACAGTTTTTCCCAGAAAATGCTGTAGAGTATTTTGTGTCCTACTACGATTATTACCAACCAGAGGCCTACATTCCTACGAGTGGCACGTATATCGAAAAAGACTTATCCATTAATGAGGATATTGAAAAGTTACGTCTCAGCACTACTTCTTCCCTACTCTCTGGACGGCGCGATGTCCTGGTTGTTGCCTCTGTTTCTTGTCTATACGGAATTGGAAACCCTGCTGAATTTGAAAAAAACGTAATTACCATAGAGCGTGATCAAGTCATTTCAAGAACACAACTTATGCATCGTTTGGTTCAAAGCTTATATTCACGTACTACTGCAGAATTTAATAGAGGAAATTTTAGGGTTCTAGGTGATATCATTGATGTATTTCCTGGCTATGCTGACATTGCGTTTAAAATCCATTTTTTTGGAGATGAAATTGAACGAATCGAAGCTTTTGATCCCATAAACAATAGTCGACTAGAACAATACGACAAAGTGAATCTTTATCCTGCCAATATTTTTGTTACCTCTCCGGACATTCTTCAAAATGCCATTCTCCAAATTCAAGAAGATATGGTTAAGCAAGTGGATTATTTTAAAGAAATTGGAAAACCGCTTGAAGCTAAAAGACTTCATGAACGAACAGAATTTGATCTGGAAATGATTCGTGAACTAGGCTACTGTTCAGGGATTGAAAATTATTCACGCTACTTGGATGGCAGAGCTCCCGGTACGCGTCCTTTCTGTTTGTTAGATTATTTTCCAAAAGACTTTCTAATGATCGTTGATGAAAGCCATGTGACCATTTCTCAAGTACATGCCATGTATGGTGGTGACAGAAGTAGAAAAGAAAATTTAGTGGAATACGGTTTTCGTCTTCCTGCCGCAATGGATAATCGTCCTTTAAAATTTGAGGAATTTGAAAGTTTACAAAATCAAGTGATGTATGTAAGCGCTACTCCCGCAGATTATGAATTAGAACAAACTGAAGGGGCATTTGTGGAGCAAATCATTCGGCCTACTGGACTACTGGATCCCATTATTGAAGTCCGCCCCAGCTTAAATCAGATCGACGATTTAATTGAAGAAATTCAAGTACGCGTTGAAAAAGACGAAAGAACCCTGGTTACTACACTTACCAAACGAATGGCGGAAGAATTGACTAAATATTTAAGCCGAGCACAAATTCGTTGTCGCTACATTCACAGTGATGTGGATACTTTAGAGCGAGTGGAGATCATGCAGGATTTACGAAAAGGAGTTTTTGATGTTCTAATTGGGGTCAACCTTTTACGTGAAGGTTTGGATCTTCCAGAAGTTTCTCTAGTCGCTATTTTAGATGCAGACAAAGAAGGTTTTTTACGTTCGCATCGTTCGTTAACACAAACCATAGGAAGAGCAGCACGAAATGTTGAAGGAAAAGCAATAATGTATGCCGATGTGATTACCAAGAGTATGCAAAAAACC
>Ga0228662_1000303_pt1 | contig 26184 bp, 14 predicted proteins | sample 76DmetaG_FD_183173 | JGI IMG/M metagenome (GOLD analysis project Ga0228662, IMG submission 183173) | Seawater microbial communities from Monterey Bay, California, United States - 76D | ecosystem: Environmental > Aquatic > Marine > Coastal | place: USA: California | collected 2016-11-10
TCCAATGAGTTTTTTTAAAATTCTTTTCTTTGTTAGTTTTCCAATCTGTGATTACTAACCCAAAACCGTTTTTCTCCTTATTCATTATTAACCAAACTTTATCAGGTTGACCCGTATACCCTAATTCAGGGTGACCTAAAACCATCTCAGTATCTAAAAGGTATGCCCCTCTTTCGTCCATTAATTTTAAGAATTTTTCACCCGCACTTATCATTGAGTTACTTCTTAGTTCTTGTTCAATATCACATTCAAATATAGGTTTACGTACCTCTTTATAATCACCATATAGTTCAATTGTTTTCTTCTCTAGTATGAAGTGAGCTCGAGACCCCATATTTGTTGCATATGAACCCGCGGCTGACCACTCATCTAATAATCGTTCCATCTCCACTCTATCCCCCTTAGCCTTTTTATAAGCAATGTCTTCAGCTGGAAAAGGTTCATAGAAATGTTTTAATATTTTAGAGACTGAAGGAAAGTTATTTCTTACTATACCATCCCTATCCTTCATAAAATATATATGTTCGGCTTCAGTAAATGATAATTCTAATTCTTTTTGTTTTTTATCTATTATATCTCTTATCTCTTGAGATATTGTTTTTAAGTTTTCCATTATTTTTCTAATTTTACATAACTCCCTTCAGGAATAACTCCCCGTAAGTCACCTAAATCTTTATCATCAGGTAGTTTTATTATATCTATTTTACCATATAGTTTTCCACCACTTAATTTATAGTAAAGTCCTTTAGCATCTTCCCAAGCATCCGCATCTAAACAAATCTTAATTCTACCTTTAGATTTATCGTATAGTGTTTCCCAAAGTTTTTCAGATAGAAATTTACCAAGTAGTGGTATAGAATTAGGAACAAAAAAACTATCAAATACTCCTTCTACTATCCATATATCTTCATCCCAATTTATTCTACTTTCATTAAATATTAATAGCTCTTTGGGTGCTTCAGGATTCTTATACTTTAGTTTAGAATACTTATTCCAACTACGAGCAACAAAGTAATTTAATAAACCTTCATCATTAAATGATGGTACTATTATACGTCCCGCATAATCACCACTGTTAGCAAACCCAATATCGTATTTTTTAATGATTTCATCAGTTATACCCCTTCTTTTTAAATAGTTATAAGCTTGCGCTCTTGGTGGAAATATAGGATTAACATCACTAAATTTTTGATATTCTTTAGGTAATCTAAGTGTTTTATATTTTCTTTGGTCCCTAATAAACTCATCAGGCCTGACTAAAGTATAAAATTGTTTATCCTTCTTTGAACCGTATTTATCAATCAATCGACCTAAATGACCGTGAGTCCCATGTGTCTCAGAACAGGCCCAACATTTATAAACGTGTTGACCATAATTTATTTCTAAATTACCTTTACCGTCTCCTTTATCTGAACCTTTAATGTCGTGTGAACAAACAGGGCAGTCAAAAGATATCTGAGCCCTCATTTCATTATGTAAATGAGACTCACCAAAAATGTTAACTAATAAGTCAACTACCAATAATTCATCTTGATTGTCCATATAGGACTAAATATAAAATAAAGTATTTACAAAATCAACTACCAAAGACCTTGTTGTTTCATATAACCTTGGACACATGTGTACGCATCTGCTTGGTCAAAACATTCTTTCTTTAAAGTATTGTTACGTGTATATAACCACACTATTTGCGGTTCAGATTCCGCAACTTTTTTCCAAACAATTTCTTTCTTATCAATTGTTTTGGGAAGACCTCCAAATAAAACTCTTTTACCTTTTCCATTATCATTAACTAATTCTGGCCATGCAAACTTACGTGAATTATATGTTGATATGTAACGAGGTACTAAACCTAAAACTTCGTAGATTACCCTTGAAATCATAGAATTATATCTTAATAGTGTTCCCACGGTCCATATATTATTAGAATTAAGAAGTGGCTCTTCGATAACCACCTTAACAATATTTAAATCTTTGTATCCTTCTATTTTCTCTTTAAAACCATCTACCTTAAGTAATAGTTCTTCAATCTTTTCTTCAGGTTTAGGTTTTATGACTGGTGAAAAGTGTGTTAATTCTAACAATTTTTGACTACCCTCATCAAATAGTGCCCATCCAATAGTTTTTGTAGATATATCCAACCCTAAGACTTTAGGGGTATTATTTAATTCTTGTTTTGACATGTGATTATATTAAAAATCTAATTTTATAGTATACTGTTGTATACCCTGTCTCTTTTCAGGAGACTGTATCTTAGATATAATCATAAGTTCTTTATTCAAATCGTAAAGACCAACTTCAGTTATGTAAGCCGAATCCGCAGTTGACCATGTTGGGTTTTGAGAAGTTAAGAATTGAGTAGGACCTAAATTACATTTATAATTCATAACATAAATCGTAGCTTGAATGTCTGAAGCAATATTACCATAAAAATAATATTCATCTCCAAATGTTAAAGTAGGTTCAGGGTCATTATTTTTAGGTAACTCAATATAATTTGATAAATCGTACACATCACCATTAGAAACCGCATCATCGTACATAGTTTTATTTAAAATTAAAGTACTACCTGTCAAACCTGATACTGTTATATTACCGTTAACTGATGTTCCACTTATTTGATTAGTTACATCCACCTCATACCACTCAGTTGGGTCAGGTTTATCTCCTGCAACTACTTTTTGAGCTAATAAGACTATATCATTAGCCGAAAATCCTGATTGTGAACCATCACTAAATAGAAATGGAAACTCATTTCCAAATCTAACTGTTACATCAGCAGTGTCAGGTGGACAATCTGGGTCTGTACCACATATTTGTGTATAATAATTACAATGTAACGACTCGGTAAACGCGGAATGATTAAACCTATAAGTTAACCATAAACATTCAGTAGTACCCGACAGAAGACCCGTATCACTACCAGTCGTACCATTAAATGTATTAGGTACGATTAGACCTAATTTTGGTGCTGGTAACGTCCAATTTCTATTTGATTTATAACTTAATGATGCTATAATTTCATCGTCATCAAAAGTTATCATTTTTAGGTCAGGCCAAACTTTACCTACTCTATTTGGAAATCCGTTTATATTTGGATTATCGTCCCATAGGTGATAATACCTTATCCCCGGATTATTCATATCATTATTTACGTTTGATTCAATATAATGAGGTTTAAATAGTTTTTCTTTTGCAAATCCATCAGGGTCAACATAAAACGTTTGACCCATCGTACCACCTGAGGATTTGTGCCACATAAGTGTTGGAACATTTACTCTAAATCTACGTCCAGGTCCCGTTTGACCTGAAAGTGGAAACTGATTATCCGTAGTTGTTAATGCAAATTTTTCACCATAAAAATTATCGATAGATTGATTAGTATAGTGGACTATGGCTATAGATTTTTGCTCTGATGGAGATAAATTAATTTTTTCAGAAAATGAATTATAATAATATGTGGAATCAGTATCAGTTTGACCAGTATTCGAATTATACCCTAAATATTCTTTAGTTCCCGTGTAGCCTGTAGAACCAAATTGGTCATACCCTTGATATACATTACTAAATAATCCGGCTGGACTCTCGGTCCACGGAATATTCATATTCCAAACTTTTACAAAATAATTAGAAATATCACAGTTACTTTCAAAATTAATCGCGTCTTGATTCCAATAAAATTCAGGTGTATATGTATCGTATAGTTCTGTCATACCTGAAGGGTAAAATATTACTCTTGCATCACCAACATAACCCATACTTTGTATGTCAGGTAGTTGTCTATCAAGTTTAACGGTTATTGGTCCTGTATTACCTGAAGTATTTCCCGTGATATCAATAACTTTATAAGTTAAAATGGGGTAGTTATTACTTATCGGTTGTGTACTAAAATCCGAATAGTAAACTGTCATTATATGGTTAGAAATAACGTTACCCGTAACACTAGCATCAATAATTGAAGCATTTAAACTAATTGTGTTACCAGAATTTACAGTATTCATCGGTATCACATAATTAGGGTTGATTGTATACGCACTTGACGTAAACGCGGTAAAACTACTATCAGTAACATTACTAAAACTATATGATGTTTGACCACTAAAGAATCCTAACGTTGCTGCGGTGTTATAAATATTATCAATTATAGGCTCAGGAATTGGTATTCCGTAAGTGTTTGTCGATTGAGTCGATACTAATAAAGGGTATTTGACATTTGCTTTATTTTTTTCCGGTATTGGTGATAAGTTCTGAGCGTTATACTCAGCATCCAATACCCGTCCCGTAGATAAATTAGCGTTTGGTATACAGTCATAACACACCTCACTATCACCTACTTGAAAATATGAAACATTAAATGCTCCTTCTGAAATTCTTTTTCTTCCGGCATCGGTTAATTTACTGTTAACTAATGCTGCGGTATCTTTTATTATGTATCCCATGTTTTATAAATAGTTTTATTATCTAATTTTTTATTTTTTTTATCTATGGTAATGGAAGACAACCCGATTGAGTAGACTCTCCAAATATTTGACCTGAATTACCATCTATGGTTGTACAGGTCGTTGCTCCAAGTATTCTAATATTTTTTAATTGTACGATTGTTTTATTTACCCCCGTAATCGGACAACTACACGTACCAAAAGTTCCAGGTAATGTAACTGTTGTACTTACACTACCATTAAAAGTTGAAGTATTATTTATACTAATAGAAGTAGCCGTACTACCAAATGTAGCGATATCAATTTGAGATTCAGGGCAATTTTGTGGGGGTGGTGAACCTAATACAACAGGTGATGTTGAACTAATTGCAATTGCATTACCATCTAAACTACCTGTAAAGGTATTTTCATACGATACTGGATTAGAATTTGAAGTATCAGGATACGTACTAGTTCTAATATGTGAAAAATCTAAATCAAATAATACCTGTAAACCTGAAGGTAAGGTCGGAGGGTTAATCGTAACATTATAATCGTAACTTGAAACCTGTTCATTATTACCATTAGTTACCACTGAGTTACTTTTAGTAAGTAGTAAAGTATAATTAGTCGGGGCAGACCCCACATTGATTGTAAAGTTAGACGTAACCGTATTACCTAAACTATCAGTTACTTGACCAACAAATGAATTGCTTTGAGATAAGTTAACATTACTAAATTGTCCTGATGATTGAAGAGACGTTATACCTACAATATTGTATTGATAAGGTGGTGTACCATTATTAGCACTCATTATTGCTACACCGTCCTGTCCCTCACATTGTGGTGATACTGTTTGTATAGTTAAAGTTAGCGGTATACCACTACAAGGACCAGCCGCCATATTCCATGACCACTTTTGACCTCCTGTGTTTCCAACATTAATCCAATTACCTAAAGGTTGTAATGATGGATTTGGGTCAATTTGTCTCATCCACCCAAAATAAGGTTGACCGCTACCAAGTGAATCCCACGTTAATACTTCCCACCAACCATTAGTAATATTGTAGGTTAAGGTAAGACCATTAGCAGTGTTAATCCATTTGAAGTTTCCGTTACTATCTACCCCGTCTGGCGTAAATTCATATTGTACAGGTAAGGTTTCATGTGAACCTGTTAAACATAATGTATCTTGAGTTGGAGGTGTAGGTGTAGGTGGGTTACAAACAGTACAAGTAGTATAAGAACTATTAATTGTCAATCCAGATACCTCAAGCCCCGATGAATTAACAGTTCCGATAAAATCATAACAACCTAATATCTCGTTGAAAATAATCGTAGGTTTGAAATTTGGGAATGGTGGTGCATATGTACTTCCTGAAACGTATATCGTTTGAGCCGCAAATCCAGGACATGAGTTAAATTGGTAAACGACTTGACTTGTACTTTCAACTACACATTCAGTAGTAACCATATAGTCCCCAAAGTAATCAACAACAGTCGCAGAGTAAGTACCAGGTAATAAATTAGTTAAAGTATTACCTTGCTGACCATTATCCCATGTTATAGAATAAGGAGGGGTGCCACCAAATACTTGAACTACGGCACTACCATCAGAAGCAGTTGGTGAAGATGCATTAGTAACATTACACTCTACCTCCATAGGTATTATGGTTATTATCGTACATTGATTTCCTGTTAATCCTGCCATTTTTAAATTTCCGTTATTTGAACTAAAGTTGAATTATTGAACATCGCCCAATATGTTGGGTTAGGTTGATTAAACTTTATAAATAAACCTGCCCCTGGTCGTAATTGACCTTCAGTTAATGGGATTAGGTCCGCTACTTTTTCATCTAAGTTTATTTCACTATTAGGTACCCATATTACGTCACCATTAACATCAGTTTCCATAGTCATCAAGTCATAAGGAGTACTTAAGTTAATAACTACTTTAGTGACATTGAAATTTCGTCCACCCATAGCATATATACTTGTACCGTTTTCTGTAAAGTCATATTGATACATCTGACCAACTTGAGGTCCACCAACAAATCCTGGAACGCCTGGAATGTAACCTACTTCAGTAAGAGTAGATAATCTCCACGGTACTGGTGTCGTATATTTAACAATACCAAAGTCTTGTCCACAGGTCGGAGGGTTTGGCCAACAACTACCAGATTGATTATCAATTTTTGTCACATATAATGTTTTACCATCCGGACTCCATTTTGGATTTTGTAATCTAAAATTTCTACTTCCAGAGAACGTATAACTAAGTACATTAGTCGTGTCCCATGTAGCTGCACTCCATGCAGTTGATAAGTTATATTGGTATATTTTTGTTTGATACGATGCGGGTTCACCAGTGTTTGGGTTAGTGACGGTAATTTGAGTTCTCGCAATAACGTACATACGTGTACCGTCCTCCTTAAAAGTAATTCCAAATGGAGACGTTCTTCCGATTCCCGAAATATTATCGTAGAATCTATCATCGTGTAATACGTCATCGTAAGACTGAGCGTTTAATCCCGGTTGATTAGGGGGGATTGGGTCAGCCTTTAGTGGATACCACGATGGGTCTACCGTATATTGTACTATTGATTGGTATGATGTTCTTAATCCGTAAAATTTATCCCCATTACCCGCAACTCCTTGATTATCCGCCTTTAGATAGAAATTTCTCCAAGTACCCAATACATCAAAGCTGTTATAACAGGCGGGTAGAGCATCACCGCACAGTACCTCAATTTCTTGACTCACTACGGTAGACGTTGTTGGAGTTATTGTTGGAGTATTGGTTGGTGTTACGGTATTTGTAGGTGTTAAAGTTGGCGTAAGTGTAGGTGTGGGGGTCGGTGTGAGAGTTACAATACTACTATTAATACATATACCATATGTAACCCCATTTTGATATGATGTTATTTCCGAGTTGATTAATGTACCTAAATCTACTTCAAGTTGTTCTTGTAGGTTATTATACGTTATATTTAAAACAGGGTAACTAATAAGTGAACCATTAGTATATTCTAAAATGAGTGTACCTGAATTGTGACCATCTAAAGCAATTAATTCATTTTCTTGGTCGACATTCCCTTGACTATACCTATCAATTATAATTTTATCATAATTTATTGGGTTATCTATATTACTTGGGTCAGGTAAATTTGGTGGTAATACTTGTATTAATCGAGTTTGGAAATATTCTATGTTTGTCGTTCCATCCCAATTTTCTTTAAACCACCCAGCAATATAAGTGTCCGTAGATGGGTTACAAGCTACACCTGTTGTTTTAGTTGGTGTAGGAGTCATAGTTAATGTTGTGGTGATTGTCGGTGTGATTGTATTAGTAGGTGTTAAAGTTGGGGTATTAGTAGGTGTTAAAGTTGGAGTAACAGTATTAGTAGGTGTTAAAGTTGGGGTATTAGTAGGTGTTATAGTTGGAGTGGTAGTTGTTGTTATGGTAGGAGTTGGGCTAGAATTTGGACTAATGGTTGGAGTAATGGTTGGGGTATTAGTAGGCGTTATAGTTGGGGTAATAGTAGGTGTAGTCGTTGGTGTGGGTGATGCGTTGACGGGTGTAAAATGTTCGGTTATTTTTGAAGGTATTTGAGACGCTCCATAAACCGTGATTGGTACATCGTCTACCAATGTCAAAGTATAAGGTGAAGTCTTCATTATTTCGTAAATCTTACCATCAGAATTAACTATAAAAATATCGGGAACACCTGACCCATATTCGAATACCCCGTAAGGTAATGGTACGGTTCCACTTATGTTTATATCCACTTCCACTGCTCCGGTCGTATACTCATACTGAGTGATGTAAGCCACACCACCAATTTGATTAGTGACAATTAACTTATTTGTTGTGGTATACATATAATCCCCATAAACAAATCTTCCCGGAATCATCGACCATTTAAATGTTGGGGAAGCGACATTAGTCGTTATATCTAGCTCATAAACATCACTTCCACTAATATTTACTAATGTGGTATCATCAATTGCACATAAACCAGAATCAACAAATGCTGACGTTATAACTCTATTGAAGACTTGAGTGAAAGGACTTAACGTTATATTGTATTCTAACAATGTACTACTACTACCACCATCATATACCCATAACTTATTACTTGTGTTCGCAATATCGTTTGAACCGTTAGTCGAATCAAATAAATATGTTAATACCGTAGTATCAGGGTTATACGAGTAAATCGAAGTCGGCGTTCCCGAATCATTTAAAAATACGTCACTGTCTAACACAACGATTGATGAAGTAGTTGGAGTGATAGTAGGGGTGGACGTTGTTGTTGGCGTTGGTGTTGGAAATCCACACCCACCATTTGTAAAAGATACACTACATGTGAATTTAGGACTACACCCATTATAAGTCCAACTAATTAAATCGGGAGCATCAACCGTTTGAAAGTTACTATTAATAAATGACACACCCGCAAGATTCCAACCTGAAACTTCCCACGCAAAACCTGACCATCTTATTGTACCATTATTAGGTGAAACCCATTGAGACCTTCCGTTGTGTAAAGTAGAAGATAAGGTATATGTTGCACTCTCAGTAAATCCGTTCCCTACAAATGAACCATAAAAATAAGTCGGGGTAGGACATGGACCTGATGGTGTTACTGTTGGTGTCGGAGTAGGTGTTTGAGTATTAGTTGGCGTTATTGTTGGTGTATTAGTTGGTGTGGGTGTTGGTTCGAATCCGAAACACTCACAAACTTCACAAACATCTGAGTCTATTACTTTAACACAAAAGGGTGAATTACTGTAAACTCCAGGTAAATTAAACGTATACGGGAAATCAGCATTAGTTGCTACCTGACCAATATAAATTTGTTGAGCAGATGGACTACATCCATTGCACACCCATATTTGAAAGGGAGGTATTCCTGATGCACTATTTACTGTTACTGTAGTCATTTAATTCTCTATTCTATTATTATAGTTACTCACATTATTAAGTGAATATGTTATTTTACTATAAGTATTTATCTCTCTTTCAATTTTATTTTTTTTATTCATAATATCTATTCAGCATAACAATTACCAAATTGGTCACATCCTCCCGCAAATATATTACCTAAACCAACTCTACCAAACACACCTGTTACCGCATCTTTTTCAACTAAAGCGATTCGATACGTATTATCATTTCCTTGACCTGTTGAGACATTTGGTAGTGTATCGAAGGCGAAATACCATGGTAAGTCTTGGTTGCCAGGGAAGTCTTCTAATCCATAAATAAATGTAGGTGCTTGTGGTAAACCATCCCATGTAGTTGACGTACTTAAAGAGTATTGAATACTACAGTAATCGGAACAAACTAAAAGTCCTCCGGAAATAAATCCATTAATATTACCACTTGGTCCTGAACTAGGTGTTACTGTTGGAGTCGGTGTTGGTGTAGGCGGTACTACCGAACTACCCGTAGGTGTTATTGTTGGTGTTGGAGTAGGTGTACTAGTTGGAGTTAAACTTGGTAATGGTCCATCGTCACTTGGACATTGGGTACAGTTAGGGTATCCTGTATCTAAACTTAACGAGTATGATGGTCCTACGTAACCTGTTATATCTTCAATATATTTCCAACATCCCGGTACTTCATTAAATGTTGAAACATTATTAACTCCAGGATTAACAACATTTAACCCATATAATGTATCGGTATTTGTTAATTGTGAACCTGAGAATACTATATCGTAAAATTGAGTTTGTGGTTGTGATGCTGTATGATAACCTATTTTACCTTGGTCCGCAAACTTAATTAACTCATTGCCCGTGGCGTAAGACGGTGCATCAGTCCACGTATTAATATCATTCAAGTCTAAACTCACTAATAATGTATAAGGGTTAGAGTTACCGACAGGTACGCAAATATTTCCAAAAGAACATTGGTTACCCATCATTTCTGTTGTATAGACCGTAATTGTTGTTCCTGTTTTAATTACTTTAACTCTAACATCACCTTTTCTATCATAATTCTCACCTGAATTTCCTGTATTTGAGAAAGGTGAATTAAGTGTTTCCCATACGTCAGTACTAAAATTACCTAAACCGTCAGTAAAGGCTAAAGTATCGTTACTTTGATTGTATGTTATATTAACTTTTGAAGTCTCATTTCCTGGATTTTGTGTAGAATTAAAAGTTAATAGTAATGACTGTGTTGAACCTGAAGGTCCGTAAATCCCTTCATCGTCCTTAATTGTTGATAAAACAAGCCCAATATAATCATTATCGTTGGCGGTACTTCCAATTGTAACTTCATGTGTATAATCACTAAATCCACATGTAGAATAGAACCCATTAATTAATCCACTATTTTGTGAACATTGAATCATATTAGGTGTACCACCCGCATTTGTTATTTTAGTTATAGCATCAACTACAGTATTTGAAGACCCTTCAACCGTGTATTTATTCGTAGTTAAAGGTACCACATTCCAATTAGTGTTAGTTGTTAATATTTGAGACCCTGTTGGGTTACCTAAAGCTTGACCTTCATTTACAGTCGGATTAAACGTTGTCCAAGCCCACCCAGGTTGACCAACATTGTACCATACGACAAATTTATTTATATAACTATTAAAATAAAACCTACCATCATCGGCTCCAGCAGCACCACCTACCCCAATTGCACCAGATAAAGGTGGGCTGGTCGGCCCAACATTTTCTCCTTCAGTCATAGGTAGATTATAAACACCTAAATATGTTGAACTATTATTAATCGTACCACCTGTATAGAAATGATACTGTGTGTCGTTAGTTATAATAGTACCATCTGTTTGTAATCCCGTTTCAACATTTGTACCAGGGAATACGTTATATGCAAAATATGAGAATCGTGTCCAATTATTTACAATATCATTAGGGTTGGTTTGTTCACCATATGTAATGTCATTTTCAACACAGGCCACACCACCACATCTTTCATATACACTAAATATTTCCGGTGTTGGAGTTGGGTCAGGTGTAGTACATTCTAAACAATCGGCATCTATACTATTAACAGAAGTTAAAATATGTGTTGAAGACCCTTCAACTTCTTCTTCAAATGTTAAACAATACTCCACACCATCTATAGTACCATTGAATGTCGTACCCGATGTTACAGTACCACCGGTATAAGGTATCGGAGCAGTAACATAAAATTCTTGTTCTTTATTATTAGGGTCACAATTAGTTAGTCTTGCAACTTCACCACAATCAAAATATCCATCATCAATTATAAACGTAACCGCCCCACTAACAGGGGTTATACAAGTTCGTGGTGTTGGTGTTGGTGTTGGTGTTGTAGTGGGTGTAACAGTTATTGTTATACCTGTAGTTATTACTGCAACACAAAACTCAGAACTAACTGTCGGTGTAGGCGTTAATGTTGGTGTAACTGTATTAGTTGGTGTATTAGTTGGAGTTATAGTGTTAGTTGGAGTGATGGTTGGAGTTGTAGTTGGAGTGGTAGTTGTTGTTATGGTAGGAGTTGGGCTAGAATTTGGACTAATGGTTGGACTAATAGTTGGGGTATTAGTAGGCGTTATAGTTGGGGTAATAGTAGGTGTTACAGTTGTAGTGTTAGTTGGGGTAACGGTAGGAGTTGTCGTTATTGTAGGTGTAAGTGTAGGTGTGTTAGTCGGCGTAAGAGTTACGGTATTAGTCGGAGTATTAGTCGGAGTTATAGTTGGTGTGATTGTTGGTGTCGTAGTTGGAGTTGAACTAACTTCTGGCGAAGTAGTTGGAGTGTTGGTAGGAGTATTTGTCGGAGTGTTGGTAGGCGTAACAGTATTTGTTGGCGTTATTGTTGGAGTTGTAGTTGGAGTTGTAGTTGGAGTTGTAGTTGGAGTTATGGTAGGAGTCGGACTAGAACCAGGACTTTTAGTCGGAGTATTAGTTGGTGTTGTAGTTGGAGTTAATGTTGGTGTAACAGTGACAGTATTAGTCGGAGTTAAGGTAGGAGTATTTGTTGGTGTTAATGTTGGTGTTACGGTATTAGTCGGAGTATTAGTAGGTGTCGTAGTTGGAGTATTTGTTGGGGTAATGGTAGGAGTTGAGCTAGAACCAGGAGTTTTAGTCGGAGTTAAGGTAGGAGTATTAGTAGGAGTTAAGGTAGGGGTTAATGTTGGAGTTAAGGATGGAGTATTAGTCGGAGTATTTGTCGGAGTATTTGTTGGAGTTGGTGTTGGAGTTGGTGTTGACGAATTACATGGCGGACATTCACTATCATCACATCCATTCGGCATTCGAACAGGATTACCTATACCTGTAAATATAAATGTTGGACCTAACCCTGAATAAGGAACTATAGTTGCACAAACAATATTAACACCATCATAGTCGAAGTAATAGGTATCTCCAAGAATTAGAGGTCCGAACTCATTATCATATTCACTAAAAATAAAATAACTACCATCACAACAATACTGAAGTTGGTAATCACCCACTTGTGAAGGCGTTATAGTGAGTGTTGGCGTATTTGTCGGAGTTAAAGTTGGAGTTAAGGTAGGTGTTGTAGTTGGAGTTAATGTTGGTGTATTAGTTGGGGTCGTAGTTGGAGTTAGAGTATTTGTTGGTGTTACAGTAGGTGTGTTTGTTGGAGTTACAGTAGGAGTTATGGTAGGAGTCGGACTAGAACCAGGACTTTTAGTTGGAGTATTAGTTGGAGTATTAGTTATAGTATTTGTTGGTGTTACAGTAGGAGTATTGGTTGGCGTATTAGTTGGAGTTATAGTAGGAGTTATAGTAGGAGTTGAACTAACTTCTGGCGAAGTGGTTGGAGTATTCGTTGGTGTAACACTATTTGTTGGAGTTATTGTTGGAGTGATGGTTGGAGTCGTAGTTGGACTTATAGTTGGAGTTGGACTACCCCCCGGAGAAGTTGTAGGTGTATTAGTTGGAGTTATTGTTGGAGTAACAGTATTTGTTGGCGTGATGGTTGGAGTAATGGTAGGCGTATTAGTTGGAGTATTTGTCGGAGTTGAACTAACTTCTGGTGAAGTAGTAGGTGTGTTAGTTGGAGTTATAGTTGGAGTTAATGTAGGACTAATAGTGGGGGTTAGAGTAATTGTTGGGGTTACGGTATTAGTCGGAGTATTAGTTGGCGTTATTGTCGGCGTCGTTGTTGGAGTAGTAGTAGGAGTTGAACTAACTTGAGGTGAAACAGTAGGCGTATTTGTTGGAGTAATAGTAGGAGTATTAGTTGGTGTGGTAGTTGGTGTGGTAGTTGGTGTATTTGTTGGTGTAGTAGTAGGAGTTGAACTAACTTGAGGTGAAACAGTAGGTGTATTGGTTGGCGTATTTGTTGGTGTAGTAGTAGGAGTTGAACTAACTTCTGGTGAAGTAGTAGGTGAAACAGTAGGTGTTATAGTAGGAGTTGAACTAACTTGAGGTGAAACAGTAGGTGTATTGGTTGGTGTATTTGTTGGAGTAATAGTAGGGGTAACAGTGTTAGTTGGCGTTATAGTAGGAGTAACAGTGTTGGTCGGAGTATTAGTTGGTGAAGTAGTAGGTGTATTCGTTGGCGTAATAGTAGGAGTTGAACTAACTTGAGGTGAAACAGTAGGTGTATTTGTTGGAGTAATAGTAGGAGTTGAACTAACTTCTGGTGAAGTAGTAGGTGTATTTGTTGGTGTATTTGTTGGAGTGTTTGTCGGTGTGACGGTTGGTGTTGAACTAACTTCTGGTGAGACAGTAGGTGAAACAGTAGGTGTTATAGTAGGGGTAGTAGTTGGCGTTACAGTATTTGTTGGAGTTAGTGATGGTGTAACGGTTGGTGTTACAGTATTTGTTGGCGTAACAGTAGTCGTATTTGTTGGAGTTACGGTTGGAGTACTAGTTGGACTACCCGTAGGTTTTGGTGATTTAGAAGGAGTAATAGTTGGTGTTGGACTAGAACTTGGAGTTCTCGTAGGAGTATTTGTTGGAGTAACGGTTGGAGTAACGGTTGGAGTAACGGTTGGAGTTGGACTTGAGCAAGTCACACAATCTTCACATTTATCGTAAAAATCATTCGAGTCTAACACATTTAGGGCACCTGCTGTTTGAGTTTCAGATTGTATTTTCCAACATGTTCCATTAAATGTAAAGATTCCACCAAATAAAGTACTAGGTTTAATCGTTGAGTCTACACACGCGATTTTAAATTTTTCAGTTAAAGTTATACTTTCATCACAACAATCAACCGCAGAAATCGACCATTCTGAACAGGGTAAAATACTCACACATTCATCACAATCTTTGTAATCGAAACCATTTCTAATTCCATTACCACCATTACCACCAACAGATTCCGCATAAAAGCAACACTCATCAATAACATACGCACGGCGATTACTAATTATATCTGTTAAATTAACAGTTGGGACAGAAATCGATTTTTTTATTGTTTGAGTACAGCAATCTGTAAGGTTTATATTCGAATACGAAACTGTCGTTGTTGGAGTAATAGTTGGTGTCAGAGTCGGAGTCGGAGTCGGGGATACATCTATCGAACAAGGATTATTGTCAATACATTTTTGACAGTCAGCGAATCTACTTAATGTTGCCACTGGTCCCCCACTACCACCTGTCGATGTAAGTGTATAACATTGACCACTTAATGTATATATATCACCTACAGCACCTTGAGTGTACGATAAACTAACAGTGGAGAATGGCGCACAACATTGTCTAAAAAAACCGTTTAGTAGTCCAGATGTTGTACAACACTCCTCGCAGTCATCATAAACCGCATCAATATCCGCACTAGCTTCTGGAGTCCCTTTAAAACCAATTACTTTATAACAACACTCCGCAAGATTTTGAGTTATCTTAACTGTTTGACCCAAATATGGTAGGGGTATTGAATTAATATTAGTTATGGTTACATATTTACCATCAAGTGGATATGAACACTGACCAGGAGCCAGTACCCCTTCAGGACAAGTCTCACTATACGAATCACAACGTCTAAGTTGCACTACATTAGAAAGTACATTAGCTGTTGTATTCACTGGTGGTTCATTACCAGAATCACCCGTACAATTACTACACGAATTACCAATAAATGGCGAAGATATAGAACCAATAAAAGACGCGTCAGGGGTACACGAATTACAATCACTAATTGCTAGCCAACATGAACCTGAATTATCTACAAATCCATTTTGACCCGCAACAAGGTTAGATGTATTATTAATACACGCAATTAAATTATTTTGACAATTCTGTATACAAACTGTTCCAACATTATGAACAACATACCCATCCAATAAATAATGAAATGGTCCGTGTAAACTAATCGAAATTAAATCTTCTTTATTAGTCGATTTTTCATAATTATAAATGTTTTCTAATAATATACTTTCGTTGGTAATTCTTACTAATTTGTGGTCATCACCTAAGTATAAATTATTAACATTTTTAAATTCAAAAGTTTTATTTAAAGTATTATATACAAGTATTTCCTTATCCCTTAAAGATAGTTCATTAATGGTTATATAATCTTGATTTTCTGTGGAAACTTTATTTACCTCAGATGAAGTAAACTCTAAACCATTAATTTCTTTACTTGACCAATATTTAGCCTCTTTAACGTTATCGTCATTAGGTAGAACAATAGTTTGCAGAGACATACCCTCTTGAACATCTTCAATATTCAAAAGAGTACCATCAAGTAATAAAACTTTTTGACCTACTTTATATCCAACCATATAACTAAATACTTTCTATATAAATAATCGCATAAGCGATTTTGTGACATTTTATTATGACTCTTTTCTTAATTTACCATCATAGTGGTCAAATCGGTCATGTTCTGTTGGTGTAAGTAATAAAATACCAGGGTTTATATTACCCTTTACGGTTTCTTGAAAAATATATGACATCCAAGTCTGTTCAAATGGTCTTTCCCACTTTTCAGTTAAAAACATTTTTTTATTACCGTACTTAGAGACCACTTGAGGCCAATTACAGTAATATATTTCACCATGGGCATATGGTACACCATTAAAGGAGTCTATTTTAGTTAATTTAGTCTTAGGTGCGTTGGGGTCTAAACCTTGGATGGGTAATGTTGGTTTTTCTGGCCATTGATTTTCTCTAAAATTTTGAGGAACATTATACCATGCCCATTGAACCCTATTATCCCCATAAAACTCAGTAAATGATAATTTTAAAAAATCGAAATCATTTTTTTTACTTATTTGTAATGACTTTCTATATAATCCATCAACAAACCTGTTAAAACCGTTTTTACCGACCTCACCTTTCTTAGGATAAAAAAACATATCATCCTCAAAAAAGAAATAATAATCATAACCCCTCTTTTCGGCATCTTCGGCAATCCACTGTCTACCACCACATATACCTAAATTATCTTTTTTAACATGTATTATATCGTGTTCTTTACATAGTTTTTTGTATTCAGGTGTAGTCTCTAAATCAGTGGAATTATCTAATAATATCCATTGAGGTTTTTCGACAAAGTCTTTATCGTATTGATTCATAGACTTAATTAGTGTTTTAACCTGATTAGGACTATTAAACGTTATAACATACAAACCAACATTATTAATATTTAAATCATTACTTTTTATTTTCACCTTGGATTCATTTAAAACTTTATGTTTGTTATTTTTCACATCTTCAAAAAACTTACTTATTAAACCATTACTTTCGATTGGGAAATATTGATACAAATCAGGATGTCTATAAAGTAATATTGTAAATAGAGATTCTTCAGTACCCATATAACCTTCATTTAACGTACTTTTCATTAAATTATAATATTGGTTATTAAAATCGGATATAGACTCAACTGGACCACCGAAAAAACCTCCTCTACACACCTTATCAACTTTAGATGATGTTAATTCACACATTTTCTTATAATTAAACCCATGAATTTCATTTTCAGCCTTATATGGGAAAGATATAAATGTTATTTTATCAATATTACCTAACTTATCAATTACTTTATCGTGGGTAAAATATCCAGAGTGTACAGTATTCGTAATACCCGCATCTAACCAATATAAATGAGTAGATTTAAATCTATCCATTATCTTAGCGTCATGCATTAGAAATACTTTAGACATCACAAGAGGGTTATACATATCTAATTTAGATTGTGTCGATTCACCTAACCAACCCGCCTGAGCTCTCCATTTTTCTGACTGCCTTATTTCTGAAATCTTATCATAAAACTCGTTTTTAAACCATTTTTGGTCCCTAACTATAAATTGTGTATTTTCTTTTGTTCTTTTTTTAAAAACAAACTCTTCAATTTCTTTATCACCAAATATTATAAGATTATACGGTAAATCTAAAAATTGATTAAATTTTTCTAAATAATGTTCAAACGTTCGAGACCACCCTTCAGATAATTCGTCTCTTTTTATATTCCATAAACCTGTTACTATAGTGATATTATCCATTACTCTTTTATTTTACAAACCCATACAACTTTATCAAAAGTTTCTTTCATAAAACTTTTTAAATTATATTTTTCACACGTTTCCTTTATGTCTTCTTCTCCAATTTCTCTCCAATTCCAAATTTTATCCCTATAATTCTCTAAAAAGTTTTCTTTAGTATCTACATAGTCGTGAGCCATTATAATATCCCCACTTTTTAAGTACTTTGACAAAATTATAAATTCATTGACTTTACTTCCTCCATCACATAATACTAATGTAGTCCCTTCTCGACCAATGAACGATTCAACCATTTCTGGTTTTTCAATTTCTTTATATGAATGTGAAAAAATATTTTCAACAATAATTTCAATATTTCTCTTTCTCATTTCTGGAAACCATTTATGTTCTTTCACTTCAAAAGATTTAATATCTGTTTTTTCTAACCCTATCTCATCTAAAGTTTCTCTTATTGAGAGTGTTGTCCCCCCACCAGCAGTTCCAATTTCTACTATTTGTTTAGGTTTAATTTCTTTTAATAGCTTTTCAAAAGCACCACTAACTTCAGGTTTTTGTTGCATTGTTAGTCTAAAATTTGGTGTTATTTTTGAAATATATGAAGTATGTCCTTTCATTTTTTTATTATATTAATTTTAATTTATTAATGACCAATTCCGCACTTTTTGGCCATCTCATATTTTTATCGTACCAATCTCTTTGGTTTTTACTTATAAATTTTAAAAATTCGTCATCGTTTTTTACTTCGTTATATTTAGAAATAATTAAATTTGTTACCCCTTCATGACCATTTTTATCAAATTCTAAATATGCATGTTCTCTAGGTATTGTTATATAGTGATAATTAGGTATGAAAGCCTCATGTATCTCGCTTTTATATTCTATTCTTATATACGGAACACCAATCGCCATCATTTCAATATCTCTATAACAAAGCTCACCAGGGTGTTCATTAGCACTATTAAACATATCAACATCCATATAGTGAGATAATGCAATTTTTTGTTTACTTAATTGATTAAGGTAAGTATCAATATGTATATTATTAGGGTCTAAATATTTTTTATCATATAGTAATCTAACAACATTTCGGTATGCAGTTTTTTCATCACCTTTCCAACCACCCCCTTTGAAGTACAACTTGTCATTTAAGATATCAGTATTATCTCTAATTTCTCGGTGTTTATTAACATCAAAATCTTGAAAAAAACCGAAAATAAATGGATGTACCTTATCTAACTTATTTAATAGTCTATTTTTTTTTAAGTGTTCAACAATATATCTCCTACTAAAATGTGCTGACATTATACCTAAACATTTATCACTTTTTAGATAATGAACCACTTGCGATGTGAAATACTTAGTAAAAGTTATGACAATAAATTCGCCATTATCTAAATTTTCTGCAATAAAATCAACATCACTTAATGGTGGATTATTACCAAATTGACCCACTTTAGATTGTAAATCTATTCTACCACTAAATGTGCCACCATCTTTATTATAATTAACTACTTCAACCTCTGAAAATTGCTTTAAAAATTCTATAAATTTTTTATACCAAGGTAAATGATACCTACCCCATTTTTCATTTTGAAACATATGTACTCTCAGTTTTGCCATATATATCTACACTATAAATTTCCTATTATTCGTTCACCCCAACCTTTAGACTCTGAAAATGGCCAAACTACCCAATACTTAGGTTTTTCAGCTGTAGGGAACTCTCTCCAAACTTTACAATAACCTGCAGGGTCTGTCATCATTCGTTTAATCTCGTTTTTATCCGCATCCTTTCTAAATAAAGTCTTATCATCTTCTCCATGAAATGCAACTACCCAATATTCATAATCTTTTTCAGGTACTTTATCAAACCCAACATCTATACAATGTTTAAATATTGAAGAAAAACTTTCTAACCATTTTTTCTCACCACCAAGTTCTTTTATGCCTGGATTTGGTGGATAATTTTTATCAATAGTATGTTGTTGTATAGCTCTTTTTGAAAATAGTAAACCTGAATACTCCTCATATTGCCTTAAAGTTCTTTCAGTACCAAACCCATATATACCTTCGTGACCTTCTTGTTTTTCACCATCCATACCAAATAACTTTCTATTAGTTAAATGTGAATGACTATTTTTTTCTCCCCATGTACTATCATCATCCCATTGTTTAGTTCTACCCTTACGAGTATACTCATGCCAAATCAATGTTTTATGTGGGTGAAATAAATCATATCCCCATGTAAATGCCCTAACTGCGATTGATATTTCTTCCCCGTGAAAATAATATTCTGGATTATGTTGTACTTCTTCAGAAAACTGACCTAAGGTAAAGCACATATGTGCCGAATAGAACCTTGATGGTACTGGTGTATCTAATTCCTTCCAATTCGGTATTGTTTCAGGTAAGAAAAATACTGCACCTTCAGGAATAAACCTATCAAAAGCCATTCTCCATGGTTCCATAACTCGTCCTTGAGGGTCGTTATCGGGGTTATATGACGACACATAACCCGTTAACAATGGTTTAGGAATACCTATTTTTTGGAGGTCTTTAACCATCTTTATTAGTTCTGTATCCCAATTTGGTGCAAATCTCATATGTGAATCAATTTGTAAAGTATACATTTCACCACCATAAAGTTGTTGAACTTGATTTCTAGCCCAACATACTCCTTTAGCATCAGTATAAAGTACATCACTAATTCGGAACCTTTTATCGTCTCGATACTTATCTAAGTTATCAAATCCGTCCTCAGGGTGATATTGTCTACAAATACCTAACACTAAATTCTGAGGTTTCTTAGCGTTCTCCAACATATCCTCAATAGTTTTCACTAATTCAGGGTCTCGATATGCGGCTATTTGTACAAAAATTGTTTGTGGTTTACGAGCCATTGTTTTTATTTTATTTAAAAGTTTATATTTTATTCTTATACTAAAAAATCATATAAAAAAATCAATTGTAAAGAACTAAACACCATTTTCAGATATTTATAATTGATATGAAATTATTAAGAACAATTACAGAAATAGTTGAAGAAGCGGAAACTAATTATTACACCGCCTCTATAGAAACTAACGACCCGAAGGAGCTTGAAGTTTTAGAATCCAAATTAAATGATAGTCTCAGATTATTAGAGATTTACAAAGGCATAAAAAAAGAGGACTAAACCTCTTTATTATTATTTTAAATTAACTTTGGTTCTATATTGAACTAGTTCCTTGTGGGTACTCCACCAACATCTTATCGATATCTTTTCTTTCGGCTTGTACTACGTAAAAACACTTCACTTTAGAACTTAAAATATTTGAATTTCCTACAATCACAGTATTATCTACAATATCTTTAACAAATAAGTTTTGATGTGACCCAATTGGTGTTAACTGTACTGTTATTGTACTTTCATCAACTAATTCTAACCAATAATCTGGTAACTCAATAACTTTACTACCCTCTAATTTACCTCTAACATAAACACCGTGTTCAGGACCCTCTAATGAACCATGTCTTAAATTGAAACCGTCTTTAGTTGGGTGAGATATTAAGAACGACTTAGATGTCGCTTGTAAATTACCATCATGGTCTACTGTAAAATTATTTTTACCTCTAGAATCGTAACCTTCAATCTGATTAGTCACAAAATCAGATGATTTTATTTGTACTACCGTACTATAACTATCATCAGCTTCAAAGAACACTCTAGGTCTAAGGGTTGGTGATACTGAGACGGTTTTAATTATCGCAGTCAACTCATTACTATTTGACCTAAATTCTAAATTATTATCATCTTGCTCAACTATTCTATTACTCCCTAAAGTACCGTCTCCTGTATATAAATTTTCAGAATCACTAAAACTAACACCTCCATTACCATCAGTAGTTAAAACTTGATTAGCTGAACCATCAGTTGTTGGAAACGTATAGCTAGAATTAAATTTTATAACCCCACCGGTAGAAATTTGTATTCGTTCACTACCTCCTGAAGTTAAATCTAACCCTGTCGTATTATTATAATATAGTCCGTTATCGGCCATGTTCTTTTTTTATTTTGGCTATGGGAGAGAAATGAATCTCTCCCGTTAATTATAGTCTATTGATAAATAGTTTCAATACAATTTATATTGATTTTTTTTATCCTTAATTAGATAACTTGTACCCAACCAAATGACTTATAGATGTATACACCTTCTCTATTATCAGTTTGATAAACCATCAATCCTGTTGCTGGTGAACCAATTGCTAATCTTTGAGCTGATGTCATTCTTGGGAATAAGAAACCTTGAGTAGTTGACGAAACATCTAATTTAGCACTTGTATCAGGTGTTGTATTACCGATACCAGTATTATTATTAGTATTATCAACATAGAAATCTCCACCTGCCGCTGCAAAATCACCACCATTAAATCTAATGAGGTTACCAGATTGAGTAACTGTTCTTGCACCTGTTAGTGTACCATCAATATTATAGATGTTTTGAGATGTTACCGAACCATCAACTGTAATGTCAATAGTATCAGCCGCACCACCTGCAGTAATTATTGCTGATGAATCCGAAGATGTGAACGTTAATGTTCCACCTAAGTCTACATCTGAATCAGTTCCCGCAGTTCCCGCGAATGTTAATGAATCATTAACTAATCTTGCGTTTCCGATAGAACCATCAATTAATTCTGCCGTTACTGAAGCTCCCGCACTAACTGAAAAGTCAATTTCTGCTGAATCAACAAAGTTAGCTACTTCAAACACTGAAGATAATACCTTACCATCAAAGTCACTAACTTGAGATGCTGTAATGTCAATTGTTACATCCGCCGCCGCAGTTAATCTACCTTGAGAATCAACTGTAAATGTCGCCACTGTATCAGCCGCCCCGTAAGATGCCGCAGTTACCGCCGTATCATCAAGATTGAATGTTACTGTGTCAGTTGCTGAACCTACACCTGTAATACCTGTACCACCTAAAAGGTTTAAAGTATCACCTAACTGTACAACTTGTCCAACACCACTATCACTAGATAAGTTAAATTGAAATCCTGAAGCAGTTACATCAGGTTTACCATTACTTAAAGATAATGTTAATGTTCCTGAACCTAATGTTGCACCTGTTACGAATGAATCCGAAACTGATGACGCGTCTACTGTTAAGTCTAAACCACCTGAACCATTTCCTGTAGCTACAATAGAACCATCAGAAGATGTGAATGTTAAATCACTACCTAAATTAATGTCAGAATTAGTACCCGCAGTACCATTAACTCCAATTGAAGAGTTAACTAAAGATGCCGTTACCGATGCACCTGCAGTAACTGTAAAGTCAATACCTGCTGCTCCTGTTGAATCAACAAAGTTAGCTACTTCAAACACTGAAGATAATACCTCACTATCAAAGTCAGTTACCTGAGATGCTGTTATTGCAATTGCTTGTTCTGATGCCGCAGTTAAACGACCTTGTTGGTCAACTGTAAACGTTACCGTTTCACTTGCTGAACCATAAGTGCCTGGAGTCACTGCCGTATCATCAAGTGTAACTGTAATACTTAAACTACCATCATCTACAGTTGAAATACCTGTACCACCTAAAATATTAAGTCTATCACCGTTATACATTGTTGATGTACCTTGGTCACCTGTAGTTGCCCATTGGAATCCTGTAACGTCTATGTTAGCACCATCATTTCTTGTAAGTCTTAATGTACCTGACGCTGGTGAGTTGATTGTTCCACTCGTTACGAACGTATCAGTACCATCAATACCTGTGATTGTAATATCACTTTCTAATCCTCCGTTTATCGCTAAAGTAATTGTACCCGCGCTGTAAGTACCTGAAGTAATAAAAGGTAACTCAAAGTCACCTGATACTGTACCTGTACCTGATTGTGCAATACCCCATGAAGTATCATAAGCTACACTTGTTAATGCGTCGATAGTAAATGTTGTATCAGCGATATCATTATATGCTACCGTTACTACATTTGAAGCTTCGGTTACGTCTGTGACTACTGTACCAACAGCGATATCACTACGTGTTCCGACAACCCCGTTGCCATCTGTCACCATAAAGTTCGTATTTGAACTTGATGATGGAATTCCTTCAAACCTAACACCTGCTGCGTCTACGTGGAAATCTGTACTCGGTGCAATTGTACCGAAACCAAATTGTCCTGATGCGTCGATAATCATCCTATCAACCGTACCCGTAGCGAACGTTAAACCTGAAGTTTGTAAATTTAAACCATTTGTTGCCATTGTTATTTTGTTTTTTAATTGGTTATTATCCCTATTTTATTAGTAAGGCTGTTACAATACATTGACCCATCCTAAAGATTTATACATAAACATACCCTCTTTAGCGTTACTTGTGTTATCTGTACAATACACCAATAAACCTGGAAGGGGATTACTTATATTTAGTCTCTGTGATTGAGTCATTCTCGGAATTAAAAGTCCTTGACTCTCACTCGCTAATTCTAATAAGGCACATACAGGAGACGAGGTCCCTGTACCGATTGATACTCCTGAATCACCACTAAATGTTAGGTGGTTAGTATCTTGGTCGACAATACGGTTACTATCAAGTGTACCATCGTCCGTATATATGTTGGTATTAGGTATCGTTGAAATATCTCTGTACTTTACCTCAGTACCATCAAGTACTAAAATAGAGTTGACGTTAACATCTAAGTCAACTGTCGAGATAAATGTCTTTCCACTTACCGATAATCCATGTCTTGTTACAAACTCTCTTGCCATTTTATTTTTTTTTCTTAAGGCTATTGAGGGAAGGAGGACTTCCCTCAAAATTTTAATTATTATTCTTTATTATTAAATAGATATTCTAAGTAATAACATTGGTTATTATAACTTTTATTTTAATTATATTTTAACCGCTCTTGTATTCGCTATACAGTCCATATTTTGAACTGCTCCCGCAACGACTCTTATTTCACCATTTGCAGTTGCGTCAAGTTCAACACCCGCCGTAAACGTCCCTAAATCAACAGTCGACCAATCAGCAAATTCTACCGAAGGTGTATTCTCAGCGTCTCTACCAAATACCGCAGTAAAGAATCCTGAACGGTATCCATTTCCTCCACCTTTTTCAGTTAAAAAGTATTCAACGTGAACCGCACCATATACCAATGGGTCAACACTAAATAAAACCTGTGTACCACCACCTGACGATGTGACTCTTATTGTTTGTTCTGAGTCAATTAGAACTGTGTTACCATCATTTCTTGTTAAAGTCGCTTCAGGGTAATCTACAGTAGCACCCGTCACAAATGTATCACCTGTTAATGTACCAAATCCTGAAACTACAATATCGGACTCTAAACCATCGTTTATCGCTAAAGTAAGTGACCCCGCGTTTAGTGTCGCTGCCGTGATAAATGGTAATGCCACCGGTGTCGTACCAAGTGTACCTGTACCTGCAAACGCTACGTCCCACGCACTACTGTAAGTAACCGCAGTTAAAGCATCTATCGTACCTATAGTTACACCTGTAGATGATACGGTATTTAATGTTATTACATTATTAGTTATTGAACCACCTGAAACATACGGTTGGTCAGTATCTATTGTTATAATGTTTGGTGCTGAACCTACAGTTGTTATTCCTTGACCACCTATAATTTGTAATGGAGTCGCCACACCTAATTGTACAGTTTGACCAACACCTTGGTCACCCGTTAAATTAAATTGGAACCCTGTTACGTCAAAGTCAGTACCATCATTTAAATCTATAGTTAATACTGAACTACTTAATGTACCGCCAGTAGCAAAAGTGTCTCCTGTTAATGTACCAAAACCTGAAACAACGATGTCAGATTCTAATCCTTGGTTTATTTCTAAAGTAAGTGACCCTCCATTTAAAGTTGCCCCGGTAATGAATGGTAATTCAATTGGACTAGTACCTAAAGTACCGTATCCCGCTAATGCGACATCCCAATCGTTATTATAGGTTAGACCTGTTACCGCAGCCACTTCTACGTTAAAGTCCGTCCCTTGATTATTTGTGAAGTTCAGTACTCCTGTCCCTCCGTTTAATGTACCACCTGTTACGTGAATATTCACGTCAGCGATTGATATTGTACCTCCTTGATTATTTGTTAATACAAGGGTCGAATCTCCTATTCCGCTTAGTGTACCACCTGTTATGAAAGTATCACCACTAAACGAGGCTAGTGATAAAAAATTTACTTCATTATTTGACGGGTCTAACGCTAAAATAGTAGACGATAATGATTGGTCTAATTGTACGTCTCCAAGGAATGTACTTCCTGAGACTCTTAAACCGTTTCTTGCTACTAATTCGTGTGCCATTTTT
>Ga0228662_1000304_pt1 | contig 26126 bp, 24 predicted proteins | sample 76DmetaG_FD_183173 | JGI IMG/M metagenome (GOLD analysis project Ga0228662, IMG submission 183173) | Seawater microbial communities from Monterey Bay, California, United States - 76D | ecosystem: Environmental > Aquatic > Marine > Coastal | place: USA: California | collected 2016-11-10
CATTAATGAACAAGATTTACCTGCTCATATTCAGCAAAAAGGACAACGAACTTTCCGTTCCATCACCATCGATGATCAAGAGCTAGAGTTTAGTGCTGGGTTTACAGATTTGCATACCAAGAGCTACGAACAGATATTACAAGGCAACGGTTTTGGGTTGCAGGCGGCGAGTAAGTCCATTCAAATTGTGCACGATATTAGAAATGCTTCTATTACTCAACAGGGAATACAGCATCCTTTTTTGAGCTAGAAGTTATATTATTTAAATAGAAAAAATGAAAAAAAAGTTACTCATTGTTTCCGGTTATTTCAATCCCATTCACAAAGGACATTTGGAATATTTCAACTATGCGAAAGAACTTGCAGATGAGTTGTTTGTGATTGTCAACAGCGATCTTCAGCGCTCGTTAAAAGGGTCGAAAGAATTTCAAAAAGAAGCCGAACGCTTATTTATTGTTCAGAATATCAAAGCGGTAGACAAGGCGATGATTTCAATTGATCAAGATCGAACTGTCTGTGCCTCCATTCGCAGTGTTTTTGAAAAATATGGAGATACCTATCAAATAGGCTTTGCCAATGGAGGAGATCAGGACAACCACTCCATTCCTGAGGCTCCAATTTGTCGGGAATTACATATTGAGTTGATTGACGGTTTGGGAGCTAAAATTCAATCTTCCTCCTGGTTATTAAATAAAAAATAAAAAAATGAAAGTAGGGATTACATTCAGTACCTTCGATTTATTACACGCTGGTCATTTAAAGATGTTGGAAGAAGCCAAGCGTCAGTGCGATTATTTAATTGTAGGATTACAGTTAGATCCTTCGATTGATTGTCCAGAGAAAAAGACACCCTCACAGTCTGTTATTGAACGTTATATTCAGTTGAAAGGCGCCAAGCACATCGATGAAATAGTACCCTATGTTTCGGAGCAAGACTTGGAAGATATTTTACGTTCTTTTAAACTCGATGTGCGTATCATCGGAGAAGAATACAAAGAAAAAAACTTTACAGGAAGAACCTATTGTGAAGAAAAGGGCATCGAACTCTATTACAATACAAGAGAATAAGGCTAGATTCTAAGTGGATGTCCTAAGCAAGTATAATTATCAGAAATTGGCAAGTAAAAAGAAATCAATTCTCCACAGTATCTATCGGTATTAAGAGTAACTTCAAGAAAATTGGAGTGTTCTTGGGTTTCTTAAGAAATAAAGAGGTCCTGGTCAGGATATCAATATATTAATTATAAAGTGTATTTAGGTGTATATATCGAGTAAACCTAATTTTAATTTTTGAAATTAAAATAATACATACATTTACAAAATTATGTGAAAAATTAAAACAAACCATGCTTTCTATCTTTATAAGTAGGATTTCTGATACCTATGAATACATAATGAGCTAGATATGGGCAAACTAATCAATAAATTGTTCGTTATATTAGCATCGTTGCTATTCAATCATTTTATTTAATAACATCATTACAATGATGTTATTAAATTTCAAGACTAGTAAAAAATCAATTTATATTTGATATAAATTTATAATTCAATAATTTTTAAACATAACCTTGAATAGTATTTTTAATACATTTATCGTTAGAAATAATTTAAACGCTATTTGATACCCTTAAAATAAGTGCCTATGATGAGTTGTTTTACACTTCAAGGATTATTGCTTCAAGTACTACCATACCTTACTCTTTTGTTGGGTGTTTTCTTAGGGTCACTATTTCTTATTCCTAAAATTCGACAAATTTCACTCCAACAGCATCTCACAGATTCATCAGGGAATCGAAGCTCACATGTTGGTGATGTACCTTCATTTGGTGGAGTTGCTTTCTATATCAGTTATATTTTGGTCTTGTTTTTTAGTCAATCCTTAGACAAGCATCATGTTTCTTTGACCTTGTTAGCCTCAATCACCATAGTATTTTTTACAGGTTTTTTAGATGATTTGAAAGATTTATCCCCCAAAATTAAATTCTTAGGACAATTTATTGCGGTGGGTATTTTAATGACTCAGCTAGATTTTAGAATACATTCTTTGCATGGATTCCTTGGGATTTTTGAAATCCCCATGTCGGTCTCTATTACAGGATCTATGTTTTTTTTATTAGGAATCATCAATGCCTTTAATTTGATTGATGGAATCGATGGTTTGACGGGAATTACTGGGATTATTGTCGCTTCTTTTTATGCATTCATGTTTTATATTCTAGACAGCTTTTTTTATGCAGCTGTTGCAATCACTACTATTGGTACCTTATTGGCCTTTTTACGATTCAATTTTTCGATCAAAAGAAAAATATTCATGGGTGATACCGGAAGTTTGGTGATTGGTTTGGTGCTGGGTTTATTGACCCTACGATTAATGTCCTTTGAAGATGAAGCTTTCGTTTTTCTATCTTTCAACCGTGCACAACTCCCTTTGTTTTTAATTACTGTATTGTTTGTTCCCTTGTTAGATACCTTTCGCGTCATGCTTGTTAGGATTTTGAACCGTGTATCTATATTCAAACCCGATAGAAATCACATTCACCACATTATTATTGACTTTGGTTTGTCGCACCGAAGAGCTTCTTTTTTCATTGGAATTTGTAACTTTTTTGCTGCTTTGTTGATGTTTTTTGTCATTCAACTGTTTGATTTTATGGGTTCTTTTATTGTTTTGATTGCGATGTTTTTATTGGCCATTCTAGTGTTGTTTTTGATGAACAAAAACAAGGCTGCCATTCGATTAAAGGTGAAAATTAGACAATCTCTATTACGTTTACTTTAATGGTCAAAAAACAGCTTATCCAACCCTTGTTTTACATTCAATTTTGGTACCTTTGTACCTGTAAAAAAAACTTATGATGATTGAGAAGTGGTTTGTGCTTTGTACCAAGCCTAGAAATGAGTTAAAGGTGTTGAATCGTCTTAGCTCTCTGGGAATAGATGCTTATACGCCCAGTCGAATAGAGCTGCGTCAATGGTCGGATCGTAAGAAAAAAGTGTTGGTGCCTCTGTTGCCTTCCATGGTGTTGGTTCGCTTGGATGAAAAAGAAGTACAAAAAGTTTTTGATATTCCCGGTGTGGTACGGTATTTGTTTGAGCATGGTACACGAGCGGTGGTTTCCAATGAAGAGGTACAGGCCATGCAGATGTATTTAGAAAATATTCATACTCTAAATAAACAAGGATTGGTAGAGGGAGATACGGTACAGGTTCCTATGTTGGACCAAGAAGCTATTTTACTTTCTGTCAAAGGAAAGAAGTGTATTGCCCAATTAAAAAAATTAGGGGCCATTGTATCATTTCAACTGAGTTAATCAGTTGTTTTTTTATGTTTTACAATTCATTACTGTGGGTAGTGCCGGCGAAGCCGTATCAAATCTCAAGGTCATTCGCCCAATGCCCCTATTTTGTTAAAAAAAATAGAACGAGTGTTCATCAATAAAAATTGAAATATGAAAGTAGGAATTACATTTAGTACCTTTGATTTGTTCCATGCAGGTCATGTAAAGATGTTGGAAGAAGCTAAAAGACAATGCGATTATTTAATTGTTGGATTGCAATTAGATCCTTCTATTGATCGTCCAGAAAAAAATGCACCTTCACAGTCGATTATTGAACGCTATATTCAGCTCAAAGGATCCAAGCATGTAGATGAAATTGTACCCTATGTATCTGAACAAGACTTGGAAGATATCCTACGTTCTTTTAAACTCGATGTTCGAATCATTGGAGAGGAGTACAAAGAGAAAAATTTTACAGGAAGAACCTATTGTGAAGAAAAGGGAATTGAGCTTTATTTCAATGCCAGAGATCATCGTTTCTCTTCGAGTGGATTGAGAAAGCAAGTGAAAGAAGTTGAAGAAAATAAATAAGTTATGAATATTACAGTCATAGGATCTGGATATGTTGGGCTCGTCTCGGGAACCTGTTTCGCTGAGATGGGCAACAAGGTGACCTGTGTAGATATTGATGCAGTTAAAATTGAACAATTAAAACAAGGCATCCTTCCAATTTTTGAACCGGGCTTGGAGACGATGGTTTTGAAAAACATACAAAACAAGAACCTGTTTTTTACTACGGAATTAAATGAAGCTTTACAAAATTCTGAAATCGCTTTTATCGCAGTTGGAACTCCTATGGGAGACGATGGTTCGGCAGATTTACAATATGTATTAGCTGTAGCGAAATCTATAGGTCAGTCCATGCAAAAAAGATTGATCGTGGTCGACAAATCTACGGTACCTGTTGGTACTGCAGATCAAGTAAAGGCAACCATTCAAAAAGAGTTAGAGTTACGAAATTCTGATTTAGAATTTGAGGTGGTTTCAAATCCTGAATTTTTAAAAGAAGGAGCTGCGATTGATGACTTTATGAAGCCAGATCGAGTGGTGATTGGAGCAGCATCTGAGTTTGCTTTTAAAAAAATGAAGGAACTATACTCACCTTTTTTTAGATCATACGATCGATTCATTACCATGGACATCCGTTCTGCGGAGATGACCAAGTATGCAGCCAATGCCATGCTCGCTACTAAAATTTCTTTTATGAACGAAATGGCTAATATCTGTGAAAAGGTGGGGGCAGATGCCAATCAGGTTCGTATTGGAATCGGTTCAGACAAAAGGATTGGATATCATTTTATATACCCTGGAACTGGATATGGAGGTTCTTGTTTTCCAAAAGATATCAAAGCACTGAGGAATATTGCCAAAGAACATGGGTATAGTGCACAATTGATCACTGCGGTGGAAGAAGTAAACGATGCACAGAAATTAGTGATCGTTCAAAAAATTATAAAACGATTTGGAGAAGACTTAACTGGGTTTACTTTTGGTATTTGGGGCTTGGCCTTTAAGCCAGGAACTGATGACATGCGCGAAGCACCAGCCATTAATGTAATTAAAGAGTTGTTAGGGCGAGGAGCCCAAATCAAAGCCTATGATCCAAAAGCAATGGATGAAGCAAAGGCCCATTATTTAAAAGGGGTTCAAAATATTGACTATGTCACCTCGAAATATGATGTTTTAAAAGACTCAGACGCACTAGTTTTATTAACTGAATGGAAAGAATTTCGTTCGCCAGATTTTGAAGAAATCAAAGCACAATTAAAAACACCGGTTATCTTTGATGGTCGAAATCAATACAATGCTTTTGATTTGGATGCAAAAGGGTTTGAATATGTTCAAATAGGGAAGTAAAGATGATAAGTAAAGAAACTATTATATATATTGCCGGTCACCGAGTAATGGTAGGTTCTGCTGTTTGGAGAGCATTAGCATCTAAAGGGTATTCTAACTTAATTGGAAAAACCAGTGCTTAATTAGATCTACGAAATCAAAAAACTACAAACCCAAACAACAAACAACGAAAAACAACCTAAATATGAAAAGAAGTGTTATTCATAGACCCCAATTATTTTAGACCCACTGAAGTCGATTTATTAATTGGGGATCCAACAAAAGCTAAAGAGAAATTTGGATGGGTACCGGAGTATGATTTGACATCGTTGGTGAAGGACATGATGCAATCGGATATAAAATTAATGCAAGGTAAATAAGAGTGACTACCGGTGGTAGTCGAGTAAAATTATGATAACAAAATCAACAAAAATCTACATAGCTGGCCATAGAGGTATGGTAGGTTCTGCTGTTTGGCGTGCTCTAGAATCCAAAGGATATTCTAATTTGATAGGTAAAACTAGTAGCGAACTAGATTTAAGAAATCAAAAGGCTGTTGATGATTTTTACAGTTTAGAAATGCCTGAAGTAGTTATTGATGCTGCTGCTAAAGTTGGTGGCATACTAGCAAATAACGACCATCCCTATCAGTTTTTAATGGAAAATATGCAGATTCAAAATAATTTGATTGATGGCGCATTTAAATCAGGAATTGATAAATTTATATTCCTTGGTAGTTCTTGTATTTATCCCAAGTTTGCTCCTCAGCCTTTGAAAGAGGAATATCTACTAACGGATTCCTTAGAGCCTACTAATGAATGGTATGCTATTGCAAAAATTGCAGGCGTTAAGGCCTGTCAGTCTATTAGAAAACAATTCGGTAAAGATTATGTGAGTTTGATGCCTACTAATTTGTATGGTTACAACGATAACTTTGATTTAAAATCTTCGCATGTATTACCTGCCATGATTCGTAAGTTTCATGAGGCGAAACAGAACAACCATAGTCCAGTGACTCTTTGGGGAAGTGGCTCTCCGATGCGTGAGTTTTTATTTGTTGATGATTTAGCTCAGGCAGCTTTACATGCTTTAGAAAATAAATTACCGGAGCATTTATATAATGTTGGTTCTGGAAAAGACGTCACTATTAAAGATTTAGCAAAAACCATTCAAAAAGTTGTAGGACACCAAGGAGAAATAATTTGGGATAGTTCAAAACCTGATGGAACTCCCAGAAAATTGATGGATGTTTCCAAAATGAAAGCTATAGGTTGGACTTATACAACAGAATTAGAAGATGGTATACAAAAAACTTATGATTGGTTTTTGGAGAATATAGATAATATTAAAGAAGTGAAGTTGGGGTAGACGCAGATGATGACTAAGACGATGACCAAGACTTGGACTAAAACGAAGACTTGGTTCGTAAGGAAATAAATTTACCGTCTAAGGCCAAGTCATAGTTAGTAAAAAAGACGAAAACGAAACTATTGTCAAGGTCAAGGTCAAAGTTTAAGTTTATAAAAAAGACAAAGATATTGAGAGATTTTAGAAAATATGATATTTGGATAGATAGCATGGAGCTTGTTGATGACTTTTATACATTTGTAGAGGTTTTTCCTAGTACCGAAAAATATGGATTGCGTTCTCAGATAACACGATCTGCGGTTTCAATTCCTTCAAATATAGCTGAAGGAGCGTCTAGAAATTCAGAAAAGGATTTTGCTCGATTTTTGGAAATAGCATTGGGATCAACTTTTGAATTAGAAACACAGCTAATCATTGCAAGTAAAAGAAAATATATTTCTGAAGGGAGTTTAGAGGTAACTGTTCAAAAACTTTCGAGTTTGCAGAAAAGAATATACGGACTAAGAAGAAAAATTATAAACTAAAAGACTAAGGTTAAGACAAAGACAAAGACTAAAACGAAGACTAGTTTGTTGTCGAAGTCAAATTCAAAAAAAAAAGACAAAGACTGGTCAAGGTCTAAGTCGAAGTTTAGGTCAACGTCATAAAAAAAAATATGAAAACAGCATTAATTACAGGAGTTACAGGTCAAGATGGTTCTTATTTAGCAGAACTATTATTAGAAAAAGGGTATATGGTTCATGGGATTAAAAGAAGAGCATCTTCTATAAACACTCAGCGAATTAACCATATCTATCAAGACCCACATGAAGAAAATCCAAGATTTAAATTGCATTATGGGGATTTATCCGATGCGATGAATCTAACGCGTATTATTCAAGAAACACAACCTGATGAGATTTATAATCTAGGAGCGATGTCTCATGTTGCGGTTTCATTTGACACGCCTGAATATGTTGGTAATATTGATGGATTAGGAACTTTACGAATTTTAGAAGCAGTTCGGATTTTAGGATTAGAAAAGAAAACTAGAATCTACCAAGCATCAACTTCAGAGTTGTATGGTGGGATGCCAGAGAATAAAAACTCCAAAGGGTTTTATGATGAAAATTCACCTTTTTATCCTAGATCTCCTTATGGAGTAGCCAAAATTTATGGTTTTTGGATCACCAAAAATTATAGAGAGGCATACAATATGTTTGCCTGTAATGGTATTTTATTCAATCATGAATCTCCAAGACGAGGTGAGACTTTTGTAACGCGTAAAATCACCCGTGCTGTTGCTAGAATTGCTCTAGGTCAAAAAGATAAATTTTACATAGGAAATTTAGATGCCCAGCGAGATTGGGGCCACGCCAAAGACTATGTGCGTATGATGTGGATGATTTTACAGGCAGACGTAGCGGAAGATTGGGTAATTGCTACAGGAGTAACTACTACAGTGCGTGACTTTGTACGCTTGGCTTTTGAAGAAGTTGGAATAGAGGTTGAATTTAAAGGAGAAGGAGTTGAGGAGAAAGCATATGTGGTTACTTGTAACCATAAAGATTTTCAAATAGAAATTGGTAAAGAAGTTTTATCTGTAGATCCTACTTATTTCCGTCCAACTGAAGTAGATGTGTTAATTGGAGATCCTTCAAAAGCGAAGAATAAATTAGGTTGGATTCCAGAACATGACCTAGTTTCTTTAGTAAAAGATATGATGGAGAGTGATGTTTTTTTAATGAAAAAAGAGCTTATGTTGTTAAAAGCTGGGCATAAAATTTTAAAGCAGTCAATGTAAATATACTCTTAAAATATAGCAAGAAATCAATTCAAAAAATAACATAGTCAAAAGAAATATAATTGAATAGGATAAAAAATAATAAGAGGATTGCCAAAAATACAATGTTTTTGTTTTTTCGTATGTTGTTAATTATGGGGGTTTCTTTATTCACTACACGTTTAGTTTTGGAGACTCTTGGAGTAGAAGATTTTGGAATTTATAATGTAGTTGGAGGTATAGTATTGTTGCTAACATTCCTAAATTCAGCAATGGTTTCTGCAACTCAACGCTTTTTATCTTTTGAGCTAGGACGTAAAAATTATATTAAATTAAGAAAAACTTTTAGCATATCCTTTAATTTACATATATTAATTGGTGTTCTGGTTCTGTTATTAGCTGAAACAGTTGGCCTTTGGTTCTTGAATACTAAAATGAATATTCCAGAAGCAAGAATGGAAGCTGCAAGGTGGGTTTATCAATTTTCAATTTTTTCATTCCTTATATCCATAATAAGAGTTACTTATAATGCTGCAATTATCGCAAATGAAAAAATGAGTTTTTTTGCGTACAATAGTATATTAGAGTCAATATTGAAACTTTTAGTTGTTTTTGCACTAGTTTGGTCCGGAGACATAGATAAAATGAAACTATATTCAATTTTAATATTTACTGTCACAACTATTGTTACTGCTATTTATATATGTTATTGTTTTTTCAAATTTAAAGAATGCCGTTATTATTACGTTTGGGATAAAAAAATTTTTAATTCATTAATAAATTTTTCAGGTTGGAGCATTTTTGGTAGTTTTTCTTGGGTATTAATGAATCAAGGAGTAAATATACTTTTAAATGTTTTTTTTGAGCCAACGATAAACGCAGCTAGGGCCATTGCATTTCAGGTTAACAGCTCTGTTTCGTTGCTTGTAACAAATTTTAAGACAGCAGTTAATCCACAAATAATTAAATCTCATTCGTCCGGTGATAAGCACTATATGGATATGTTGGTTTTTGAAAGCTCAAAATATTCATATTATCTTATATTATTATTAGTATTACCATTTTTATTAGAGACAGAAACAATTTTAAATTTATGGTTAAATAGCTCTCCTGATTATGCTATTATTTTTTCTCAGCTTTTGTTGTTAAATACCTTGTTTCAGTCTTTTGATATAGGTATAGTTTTTACAGCAATTGGAAAGATTAAGGCAAATCAATTTTTTGGAGGAATGACCTATCTTTTAGTTTTACCATTGTCTTATGTTTTTTTGAAATATGGATATACGCCAGAAATTACTTTCTTTATAAATATTGCAGCTACAATTGTGGTCAATTTTTTTATTAATATAATTCTATTAAAAAAGTATACTGAAATAACTCTCTATCGTTACTTTGATTTACTTTTAAGACCAACATTAAAGGTTACGATTATCTCATGTTTACTCCCACTTTTAATTAATTTAATTATAGTAAGCAGTACAGAGAGGCTTCTATTAACAACATTTACTTCAATATTATCTGTACTATCAACTGTTTATTTTTTTGGAATAAATAATAAAACAAGATATATAATTTTAAAAGCAACTAGAAACCTTATAAGAACAAGGCTTCTTAATAAATCTAATAATTCCAATTAAAATGACAAACGAAATATTATTATCTATTCTTATCCCAACAAGAAATAGAGAAAAATATGCAATTCAAGTAATTAAACATATTTTAGAATTTAATAATAATAATTTTCAGTTAGTAATTCAAGATAATAGTGACTCTAAAAACCTTGAAATATTATTAGATGAGTATGAGTGTGATTCAAGATTAAACTATTTTTATTGTGGAAATATCCTTTCTTTTGTAGATAATTTTAATTTAGGGATTAGTAATTGCAAAGGACAATATCTTACTATAATTGGAGATGATGATGGTATAAATGGAGAGATTTTTGATATCACATATTGGGCCTCACTAAATAAAATTGATGCAATAAGTCCATCTTTGTCATCTATATATTTTTGGCCAAAATCTGGTGTTAATCGTGAAAAAGATAATGGTAGGCTAACAATTGATCATTTGTCAAGTAATATGAGTTTTAGAGATACAAAAAAAGAACTCATAAAATTTTTAAATAATGGTTGTCATAATTATTTAAATTATAATTTAGGGAAAGCCTATCACGGGGTGATTAAAAAATCTGTTTTAGAAAAAATAAAAATTAAAACAGGAAGATATGTTGGTGGCCTTTCTCCTGATATTTATTTATCAATAGCAATATCTTTAATAATTGATAAAGTGCTAATTATTGACTATCCATTGACAATTTCTGGTATTTGTAAAAAAAGTGGTTCCTCAGATTCTGCAACTGGAAGGCATACGGGTTCACTTAATAAAGCGCCTCATTTTATTGGTAATGATAATTATATTTGGTCTAAAAATGTACCACCTTTTTATTGTGTTGAAACTATTTGGGCTGATTCGGCTTTAGCTGCTATAAATGATCTAAATAAACTATCATATCTAAATTATTATAATCAATTTAAACTAAGTGCATATTGCATTAAAACACACAAAGATTTTAAATCATTAATATTATCACATTTAAAAAGTTATAAACATAAATCAAATTCAACAGTACTTAATTTTAAATTGTCAAAAAGTTATTTATCAATTTTTATTAATAAGAAAATTAGATTTCTATCAAGGATTATAAAAAAAATAATGATTAATAATAGTAAAGTTTATTTTAATATTAAAGACATAAATACAGCTTCAATATTATGTAATGAGTTCTTAGTTAAACAAACTAAAACATTACAAACAAAAAAAATAAAATTTAGTAAGAAAAGAGTTAAAAATTAAGATTTGAAATCAAATAAAAAAAATATTTTATATATATTTCATGTATCCTTTATTGGTGGGGGATCCTTATGTCTTTTGAATTTAATTAAGGCACTAGATAAAGATGTATTTAAACCTATTGTTCTTTTAAAAGCATTAGGCCCTTTATGTGTCGAATTAGAAAAAGCAGGAGCTACAGTTATAATAGAATCTTCATTAAACACTGTTCCTTATAATAAATCACTATATAAATTAAGTTCAATTAAACAAGTTATTAAAACTTTGTTTTCAATATGGAAAGTTAAATACTGGATTGGTAGGTTTAACCCAGAAATTGTACATATTAATACAATGATGATGTACTTTTATACTATACCTGCAAAAAAACTAGGGAAAAAGGTAATAATACATGCTCGTGAACATTGGCCAATTGATGAAAATAAATTTCAGTTGAAGTATGCTCAAAAAATTATAAGAAAAAATACAGACTTAATTATAGCTATAAATAATACAAGTGCAAGTGTTATAAATATACCTGAAAAAACAAAGATAATTTATGATTGGATAGATTTTAAAAAAAGAGACAGTTTTATTGATTTTAAAATTTTATTCGGAAATGATTATAACAAATTAAAAGTTTTTTTATTTCTTGGTGGTATATCAAAAATAAAAGGTTTAATGGAAATTACAAATGCATTTAAAGATAACCTTTTGGGTCATGATACTCGACTATTAATTGTCGGTTGTGATTCTAAAGAGATTTCATTTAAAGGGGTACGCGGGAAAATAAAAAAGATATTGCATTTATTTAAATATTTTTCATTCTCTGATAAATTTAAAATGATTGCGCAAAAAAATGAAAACATTGTTTGTATTCCTTCAACAATTCAAGTTAAATCTCTAATAGAACAATCATATTGCACAATTGCATACCCAACTATTCCACATGCAATTTTACCAATTGCAGAATCAATTTTTTTAGGAAAACCAGTTTTATCAGCTAATACTCCAGAAGCATTAGAATATAGTGATGACGGAAATGGAGCTAACTTATTTGAAATAAACAATAATGTTGATTTTATAAAAAAACTTACTTATGTTTATGAAAATGAAAAGGATATATATGCCAAGGCTGTTGGAAGTCAAAATACTATAAAAAATAAGTTCTCAATGCATAAAAATACAGAAAAGTTAAATAAATTGTATAAAAAATTACTAATATGTTAAAAAATAAAGTACTACTTATAACAGGAGGAACAGGATCATTTGGAAATGCGGTTTTAAACCGTTTTATAGAAACCGATCATTTTAGTGAGATCAGAATATTTTCAAGAGATGAGAAGAAGCAAGACGATATGAGAAATAGACTCAATAACACTAAAGTAAAGTTTTATATTGGAGATGTGCGTGATTACAAAAGTATAGATAAAGCTATGCAGGGTGTAGATTATGTCTTTCATGCAGCAGCATTAAAACAGGTTCCTTCTTGTGAGTTTTTCCCGTTAGAGGCTACAAAAACAAATGTATTTGGGACACAAAATGTTATAGATGCAGCTGAATATAATAAAGTTTCAAAAGTAATTTGTTTAAGTACAGATAAAGCAGCTTATCCTATAAATGCTATGGGAATATCAAAAGCATTGATGGAAAAAGTTGCAGTAGCGGCTTCACGTAATTGTAAAACTACAAAGGTATGTTTAACGCGTTATGGAAACGTAATGGCTTCTAGAGGGTCAGTTATTCCACTTTTCATCAATCAAATGAAAAAAAATGAAGATATTACAATTACAGACCCAAATATGACTCGCTTTCTGATGTCTCTGAATGATGCAGTTGAGTTGGTTTTGTTTGCTTTTGAACATGGGAATTCTGGTGATTTATTTGTAAATAAAGCTCCCGCTGCAACAATTGATTCTCTTGCTGAAGCATTAAAAGAAATGTATAATTCTTCAAGTCCTATAAAACTAATCGGTACGCGTCATGGAGAAAAATTATATGAAACTTTATGTACAAAGGAAGAGATGATTAAAGCCGAAGATATGGGAGATTTTTACAGAATACCCTCAGATAATCGTGATTTAAATTATTCCAAATATTTTTCAGAAGGAGAAATAGATACTTCAAAAATTAATGACTATAACTCTCATAACACTACACGTCTAAATGTAAATGAGATTAAACTTTTGCTTGGCAAAATAAATTTAGGTCAAAATAATCTTATAAATAAATAATGATTCCATCTATTACAAATGGAAATTCTTACAGTGATTTCAGAGGAAAGCTGTATCATAATAATTCCTTTGATTTAACTAATATTAAAAGAATATATGTTATTGAGAATGCTTCTAATTTTATTAGAAGATGGCAAGGTCATAAAATAGAACAACGCTGGTTTTATGCTATTAAAGGTAGATTTGAAATTAAATTAATAAAAATTGACAATTGGGATAAGCCAAGTAAACATCTAAAAAAAATAATTTTTAACATATCAGATCAAGCTTTAGATGTTTTACATATACCAGCCGGTTATATTACAAGTATCGAGTCCCTAACAAAAGAAGGAAAATTATTAGTAATGTCAGATTATAAATTAGGAGTCATAAGTGATGATTATAAGTTTCCTGCTGACACTTTTAAAGAATAAATATTAATATGAAAAAAATTAAAGTAGCTACTATACTTGGTACACGACCTGAAATTATTAGATTATCTGAATGTATTAAATTATGTGATCAGTATTTCGATCATATTTTAATTCATACTGGACAAAATTATGATTATGAATTAAATGAAATTTTCTTTGAAGATTTAGGTATACGAAAACCAGATTATTTTTTAAATGTATCGGGGAATCATTTGGGAGAAACAATTGGAAATGTTATTTCTAATTCTTATGAAACACTTACTTTAGAAAAACCTGATGCACTTTTAGTTCTTGGGGATACAAATAGTGTCTTGAGTACTATAGCTGCCAAAAGATTGAAAATCCCTATCTTTCATATGGAAGCAGGTAATAGATGTTTTGACCAAAATGTGCCAGAGGAAATTAATAGAAAAATATCAGATCATATTTCAGATATTAATTTAGCGTATACAGAACATAGCAGAAGGTACTTATTGAATGAAGGATTCAGAAAAGATCATATTTTTGTAATCGGCTCACCACTTAGAGAGGTTTTAAATAAATATGCGAATAAAATACAGGAGAGTAATATTGTTTCAAGATTGAATCTAAGAGATAACAGTTATTTTGTTGTTAGCGCTCATAGAGAAGAAAATATTGATTTAAATAATAATTTTGAAATATTATCAGAATCTCTTAACAGTGTTGCAGAAAAATATCAAATGCCAATTATTTTCTCTACTCACCCAAGGACAAAAAATAGAATTAAAAAAAATAAAATAAAATTTCATTCTCTAATTTCAAATATACCTCCATTAGGTTTTTTTGATTATGTAAAGCTTCAGAAAAATTCGTACGCTGTCCTTTCTGATAGTGGAACAATAAGTGAAGAATCTGCAATGATGGGATTCTCGGCAGTAAGTATCAGAACAAGTACAGAAAGACCTGAGGTAATTGATACTGGCACTGTTGTTTTAGGAGGTATAACTAAAAACCAATTATTGAATTCAATTGAAATCACCAAAGGTTTAGCTATTGACAAAAATTCAGACTTACCAATGGAATATAATGTAACAAATACATCTGAAAGAATTATAAAAGTAATACAAAGTTATACTCAAATAGTAAATAGAGTTATATGGAACAAATAAAAAAAGTACTAGTAGTTGGATGTAAAGGTATGGCTGGGCATGTTGTAGAAGAATATTTAAAAAATACAGGAGCTTATAACACATATGGATTAGCGCGTGGAGTGGTTTCAGAAAATAACTTAATAAATTTAGATGTTTTCGATTTACAAAAATTAGAAGTCATATTAGAAAATCATTCTTTTGATGTGGTAATAAATTGTATAGGGTTACTAAATAAAACAGCAGAAGATAATCCTGAATTAGCAGTTTGGTTAAATAGTTATTTTCCTCAATTTTTAGCTTATTTAGGGACAAAACATCATTTTAAATTAATTCATGTTAGCACAGATTGTGTTTTCTCAGGAAAAGAAGGCTCATATAAAGAAAATTCTTTTAAAAATGGAATTGGATTTTATGCACAATCTAAAGCATTAGGTGAAGTCATTAACACTAAAGACTTAACATTTAGAACTTCAATTATTGGTCCTGAATTAAAAGAAAAGGGTGTCGGTTTATTTCACTGGTTTATGAATCAAAAAGCTGAAGTTTTTGGATATACTGAGGCATATTGGTCAGGAGTGACAACTTTAGAATTAGCAAAAGGAATTCATGCCGGAATACAGCAAGATCTTTCAGGCTTATATCAGTTTGTAAATAATAAAAAGATATCTAAGTATGATTTATTAAGTGAATTTAATAATTCTTTTAAAAACAAATTAAAATTAATTCCAAAATCTGATTATAAAATAGATAAAAGCTTAATTAATACAAGAAAAGATTTTTATTATGACATACCTACATATCAAATTATGATTAAAGAAATGAGACAATGGATAATAGAAAATAAAAATATATATAGCCATTATAAATTAATGAATATTTAAAAATAAATTTTATGAAACAGTTCGAATTAAAAAAAATAGCTCAGAAGTGTGCTGATAAGTTATCAAATTCAATAAAAGGTATCAATAGTTTTGATAAACCTTTTAAGCACATAGTAATTGATCATTTTTTTCCAGAGAATTTTGTAAATAAAATATATGAAAATTTCCCAAATTTGAAATCAGGTGAGTGGGATATAACTAATGATAGTGATATAGAAATCAAACAAAGGTCAAATTGGAAATCAGAATTTGATATACCTGACGAACTCTTACCAGCAATAAGAATTTTTAATTCAGCTATTTTTTTACAAGCAATGTCAAGTGCCATTGGTATAGAAAAACTAATTCCGGATCCTTACTTCTCAGGCGGAGGTTTAAATGTTACTGTTTCAGGAGGACTTTTAGATGTTCATGTGGATGGAAACTATCACGATGCCACTGGCTTAAATAGGAGGGTTAATGTTATACTTTATTTAAACCCTGGATGGGAAAAAGGGTGGGGAGGTGAGTTTGGTCTATATGACGAAACAGGAGATAAAATGATAAAGAAAGTTGATCCACTTTTTAATAGATTAGTAATTTTTGATACCCATGATAAAAGTTTTCACGGTTTACCAGATCCTCTAAATTTTCCTAAGTTAAAAAATAGAAAGTCGATTATATTATATTATTATACAGTAGAGAGCAGACCATCCGCTCATATTGATGTAGATAAACCCCATTCTGCATTATGGAAAAAAAGAGGAGGTTTAGATAAAAGAGGCAATTTGACACGAGATTTTAGTTAATTATAATTAAAGATGATAAAAAAGACCTCATTAATTATTTTAATTATTTGTGTATATTTTATAGTTAGAACATATGGAATAGCAGAAATTATTCCAGGTTTTTGGGTAATTCCGTTATTAATTATATCAATCTATTCCTTTTATTCTCTTAAAAAACAGAATCGTAATGTTGTTTTTTTTTTGGTGAAAGAGTCAAGATGGATTCTTCTTTCATTAGTTATTTTATTAATATATATAGGGTTTGATTACGGTAATTTTAAATTAATAACTACTTTTAGTTATTTATTAGTATCATTACCATTTTATATATTAGGTTTTTTAAATGGTGTCAAATCCAATGAATCCTTCATAAGAAAAATTTCTATTTTTTATTTTATGTTTTTGTGTATTTATTTATTACCAAAGACTTTTTTAGTCCTTTCATTAGGAAATTTTAATCCTGAACTATTTACTTCACTTTTTATAGAAGGTGGTGTTGAAACTAGTTTTATTTTTTTTTTACCTTTTACTGGTTTTGTATCAATATTTGGCTACGCACTAATGTCCGAGTCTAAATCAGTAATTATAAGACTAATTGCACTAATGATTCTAATTGTAAATATTATTGCTCTATTAATAGCTAGTAAGGCAGGGCCTGTAGCAATGTTAATATTTACATTTATTATTTATTATTATTATAAGAATGGAAAAAAGACTAAACTGAGTAAATTTTTTACTTTAATAATTGTGAGTTTATTTGCATTTATATTTGTGTTTTCTTTGGCTAAGGGGTGGTTTGGAAATCTAGGCTCTTTACAGGGGAAAAGTAGTGCTTTAATTTATGTTATTGATAGTGGAATTCTTATTAATGATGCGGTTTTGGATGGTATCTCTAGCAATCGCTGGAGTGCAAATATTTATTCATTTCGACAATTTTTAGCAAAACCTCTTTTTGGCCATGGTGCCTATCTTGAGGAAGTTGAAGGTATGCTAGGAAATGTAGATTTATACACAACTGCTGCTGGTGGACATAGTTTTTTCTTTGATACAATTGCATATTATGGGATCTTTGGTTTTTCAATCATATTAATCTTGTTTAAATTCTGTAAAGATGGTTTTAAATATTATAAAATTATCCCAAAAGACACACTGGAAAGTAAAAAAGCATTGTTGTATTCTTCATTGATTTCAAGTGTATTTATTATCAATATTTTAAACACGGGCTTTCTTTTTTCTAGTTTCGATAATTATTTATTTCTAATTTCCGGTTTCTATTTAGGAAAAACATATTCTAAAAAAAATAAATTAATATGAAAAAAAGAGTACTTTTCTTTTTAAATAGTTTACCTCATGATGAGACTGGTGGTGGAATGCTATATAAACAAGTTTTAGAATCTTATGGTCGCGAGAATGTCAGCTTAGTAGGTGTTTCCTCTCCTCAGAAAAATAGTTATAATTTTAATCAAGATAGTAAACAGTTTAGATTACGATTCCCAAAACATAATCTATTTTACAAAATTTTAAAAAAAGTATCAATCATTGAAGATGTTTTTGTTTTAATTAATTTTTTGTTAATAAGGAAAAATGTAATTAATCATTTAAAAAGAGAAAAACCAGAAATAATTTTTTTTCAACTAAGAGGTGATACTCTTTTTTTCTTAAAAAGTATTTTAAATCAAACTAAAATTCCAATCGTTGGGATGATAGAGGATACTGTAGAAAGAGAAATTGATGCCAGTTACTTATCATACTTGATTAAGAAGCGATTATATTACAAATATATTCCTAAATTAACCAAAATAGGTGTTGCTGGTGAGACAATGCAAAATTATATTCAAAACACTTTTAATATAGATTCAATCATTATTAGATTATGGTATAATAAGGTAAGTTCAAAGCAACCTAAAAGGGTTGTTGATGGGCAAATTAATGTGTTTTTTGGTGGTAGTATATATGCCAAAAAAGAGTTTTATAGATTTTTAAAAGCTTTAGATCTTTTTCTTAAGAATAATAAAAAATATAAACTAAACTTTTTAATTGCAAGTAGGAAAAAAATAAATTACAGCCCATTATGTTACAAAATAACTGAATTGGGTTGGTTGAAAGAGGCCGACTTAAGAGAATACATGAATGATTCACATTTTTCATATTTACCTTATATATTTGATTCTAATCAAGAACATTCCATGAGTTATGCTTTTCCAGGCAAAGCCGGATTTTATATCCAAAATAACCTACCAATTTTTTTTCATGGACCAGCTTATTCATCTTTTAATACTTTTTTGAAATCATATAAAGTAGGTGTTAGTTGTGGGTCATTAGAAGTTAACGAAATAGTTAAATCAATCTCAGATTTAGTAACTGACGATAAAGATTGTTTTTCTTTATTTTATAATGCAATTGATACTGCATTTCAAAAAGAATACACAAAGGAACAATTCGATAAGAGAGTTCAGGAAGTTTTTGATGTTTAATACATTGTTTTTAATTTATTTCATTCTAAAAATATTCTCTAATGGTAGAAAATAAATTACCAATATTACTATTAACTTTTAATAGACCAGAAGAAACTTTTAAGGTTTTGGATGTATTGAAAAAATATAGACCTAAAAAATTATTTATTGCAAGTGATGGTTTTAGAACACATATTGAAGGTGAAGAAGCATTAGTTAATGGTTTAAGAGAAAAAATGAAACATTTTGTTGATTGGGATTGTGAACTAAAAGTTAAGTTTTCAGATACAAATATGGGATGTAAGATGGCTGTCTATAATTCAATTAATTGGTTTTTTGAGGAAATTGATTTTGGAGTAATATTAGAAGACGATATTATTCCAAATATTAATTTTTTTGATTTTTGTTATGAAATGTCTACTTTATATAAGGATGAGGATAAAGTATTTAGTGTATGTGGTTATAATCCTCTGCCTTATTTAAAATTAAATGAGTCCTATTATTTTTCAAAATATTTTTTCTCATGGGGTTGGGCAACATGGAAACATAAATGGAATAAAATAGATATTAATTTTGATGCTTATAATAAATTAAATGATAAAAAATTAAAAGCCTTGTTCCCTTTAATGTTTGAATATAAGTTAAGGAGAAAAAAAAATAATGATTCCATCAAAGGCATTAACAATTCATGGGCTTCTCCATGGAACATTACACATCAACTATATAATTCATATTCAATAATACCTAAATTAAATCAAATAAAAAATATTGGTTTTTCAGATGATTTTTCTACTCACACCAAAGCAAATGTTATTGATAAATTTTTTATGGATTTAAATGTCCGAAAAGTTAATATACCAATAAAACATCCAAAAAAAATAGAAACTAAAAAATCACTAATCTATTATTTTATTTTTAAAGAAATAATTAGAATAATGGTTAAAAAAACTTTATATGGTCAGAAAAAAAAATAAGAAACCAACAATAATAAACCTTCCAATAACTGAAGTTTGTGATTCAAAATGCATAATGTGTAATGTTTGGAAAGATAATAAAGATGATGCTTTTAATCCGGAATCATTAGAAATAAAATTTAGAGATTCATTTTACAGTAAAGTAAAACACCTAGGTATATCTGGTGGAGAGCCAACACTAAACCCTAATCTTTATGAAAATATTAAAATTATTTTAAATGAGTTGAAAAACCTTAAGACATTATCAATGACAAGTCATGGTTTTCATACGGATAAGCATAAAATCTTATTACCTAAAATTAAAAAAATCTGTGAATTAAAAAACGTAAAATTTAGTTTAAATATTTCTTTGGATGGTATAGAGGAAGTTCATCTGAAAATTAGAAGAATAAAAGATGCTTTTAAAAAAACTACATCAACCGCATTTTATGCAAAAAGTATAAACATACCTGTACAATTCCAAACAACAGTTTCAAGAGATAATTTATACAATATTGTAAAAGTTAGAGAATTCGCTATTACTAATGGTTTTGAATCAATTTTTAGGGTAGCTACTGAGATTCCTAGATTATACAATGAGAATTTACAAGAAAAAATAGCATTGAATAATAAACAAAAATCTTTTTTCTCAGACTTCTTAAGATCAGAAAGGACTATATATGCCTGTAATTCAGTTGGCAGAAGATTGTTTTATTCAGATTTATCTGAGAGGTTGATCACTGGAAAAGATAGAAAAGCACCCTGTAGTTTTCAATCAACAGGATTATTTTTGTCTCCAGTTGGAGAAGTTTATAATTGTTCGATTAGCGATAATCCTTTAGAAGTAGACACAAAAAATCTTGAAAAATCGATAAATTCAGAAAAAAATTCTAAGATTCTTAAAGATCTAATCGATAATAAGTGTAATACTTGTCTTCACGATCAAAGTGGCAGGTGGCCTTTATATCACTATTTAAAAGTACATAATAAAACGAGAAAATATTACTTGAAAGCAATGAAGTTTAATAACTCTTTTAAACTTTTAAATGAAATATTATTTGATTTCATTAAAACACCAAAAAAAACATCTATTAAAACAAATAAGATATTAATAATTGGTATGTATGGTGGAGAACATGTTGGAGACGCTGCAATTTTAGGAGGAGTGATTTTGAGGCTTCAAAAATTATATAATATACACAATTTTGATATTTTAAGTATCCGTAAAGACAGAACTGAGTGTTGGGTCGAAAACCTAGATATTCCTGCAAATATAAATGTGATTAGTAATGAAGAGAATGTTGAATCTATCAATTATGATAAATTAGTTTTGGCGGGTGGTCCCCTAATGAATATCCCTAATGTATTAATTAATCATATTAGAATTATTAATAAATTTATAAAAGTAGATAAAACCTTTTTAATTGAAGGAGTAGGTTATGGACCACTTAATTCTAGGTTGAGTAAAATTTTGGCAAAAAATATAATCAAAAAGAGCACTAAAATCTCATTAAGAACCAGTGAAGACTTTAATAAGGTTAAAATTTTTAAAAATGGTGCTATTAAAACTCATGATCCCGCTTTTGACTATTTAAAATATCACTTGAATAGACTTCAGCCAAGTTCAGATAAGTTATTAAACCAAATACTGAAAGAAGAAAAGAAGGTATGTGTAATAAATTTAAGACCTTCTGACAAAACATACACTAATAATAATGACATCTATAATAATGAGGTAGCAATGTTTGACAGTTTAATAAATTTTATGAGTAAATATTCAAATGAAATGAAATTTATTTTTATGTCAATGAATTCTGATCAATTTGGATTTTGTGATTTGGAAATGGCATATAAGCTTGAAAACGAAATAAACAGATTAAATTTGGAGATAGATTATGTTATTTGGGAAACAGAGACCACAATTAATGATTGTCTGTTATTATTAGAAAAGGCATGTTTAACAATTTCTATGAGATTTCATGGTTGCATTTTTTCTTTAAGTACAGAAACGCCAACTATCGGTTTTGATTATTCTACAATTGAAAATGGTAAGGTTTATAACCTATTTAAGAACATAGGCAAAGAAAATCAAGTAATTAATATTAATGATTTTGAAAAAAAATCAATAATAAATATTGCCAAAAATTTAGTTTGAAGACATTAAAAAAGATTCTATTTATTTTACATTTACCTCCTCCAATTCACGGAGCTGGTTTGATGGGAAAATATATTTATGATTCATTTCCAATTAATGAAACATTTAACACAGAGTTTATCAATTTATCAACCTCAAAAACTGTAAACGAAATAGGTAAAAAACCTATTTTAAAAATAGTAAGGTTTTTTAAAATATTTTGGTCTACGTTTCATTCAATACTTATATTCAATCCAGACAAAGTTTATATATCAATATCGGCTAATGGATTTGGATTTTACAAGGATTTGATTTTAGTTTTAATTGTTAAATTGTTTAGAAAAAAAATAGTATTACACTATCATAATAAGGGAGTTAGTTCTTATCAAAATAATTTTATTGATAATATTCTATATAAAATACTTTTTAATAAAGTGAAAGTAATATTGTTGTCTAAGTACCTTTACTATGATATTGAAAAATACGTAAAGTTAATAAATGTATATTTCTGTCCCAATGGTATCCCTTTAGTTCAACCTATTCAATCTTATAGTAAAAAAAACAGCCCAATTAAATTACTGTTTTTATCTAATCTCATTGAGACAAAAGGCATATTTGTTATGTTAGATGCGTTGAAGTTGTTAAAAGATAAAAATATTGATTTTCATTGCAATATAGTAGGTGGAGAGGCTGATATTAGTATCACTGAGCTCAATTCTAAACTGTACACCCTGGGATTAAATAGTGAAGTATCTTATCTAGGTAAACAATACGGAGATGATAAGTATACTATTTACAATAATTCTGATATTTTTGTTTTCCCTACTTTTTACCCGGATGAATGCTTTCCGTTAGTACTTCTTGAAGCAATGATGTTTGGTTTACCTGTTGTGTCAACTAAAGAAGGAGGAATTCAAGATATAGTTAAAGACAATCAGACTGGGTATTTAGTAGAAAAAGAGAGTCCTATCAAGTTAGCAAAAAAAATAGAATCTCTAATAAAACACCCCAACAAAGTAACTAAAATGGGTGAATATGGTAGAAATCAATTTTTAGAAAAATACACATTGAATAAATTCGAAGAACAATTAATAGAAATATTAAAGTGTTCATAATACAATAATTAATATATGACTAAACATTTTGTTAATATTCTAACTTGGAAGTTTTTTTTAGACAATATCTCCATTAAAAATGAAATTAATATTGATGGATTTCTTCTAGTTTTGTTACTAAAGCTTTTTAATTGTAGCGTTAAAAAAAAATCAGGTTTAATATATTATCATGATTTAGATAAGAATAGTTTTGGTTATATTTTAAATAGTAAAACTGATTTAAAAGATTCAATTGTGTGTCCATTTTGGGAAAGTATTGAAGACATTAATCCAACTGATGAAATTTTAAATTTCACACATAAATATGATAAAATTATAATAGGTATTTCTAGTCCTAAACAAGATAAATTAGCTCTGTTATTAAATAATAAGTTTCCTAAAAAAGAGTTTATTTGCCTTGGTGCTGCTGTATATTCAAAACCAATATTTAATAGTGAAAATCTATTTAATACTTGGATTAGTTTGTTTATTTCAAATCCCTTCAGAACTCTATCAAAACTTTATAAAAGTTTGTTAGAGGTTAAAAAAATAATTTTAAATAAAAAAGAAAGAAATTTGTTTCGACAATTTATCAATACGAACTTCTCTAAGAATAATTAAATACAGTAAGCCATGAGTAATTTTAAAATACATTCACACGCATGCTTTGAGGTCAAAACATCTAGAGCTTCTCTTTTGGTTGATCCATGGTTAATTGGCTCTTGTTATTGGAGATCTTGGTGGAATTACCCTCCAGTAAAAGATATCAATTTTGAAAAACTTAATCCTAGTGTTATTTATATAACCCATGTTCATTGGGATCACTGGCATGGCCCTTCTCTAAGAAAATTCTTGAATAAAGATATTCTTATAGTAACGCATGATGAACCTAACAAAAGAAGTCGAAGGGATTTAGAAAATTTTGGATTTAGTAATATCAAAGTTCTAAAACATAATGAAGTTTTTGAATTTGAAGATATTAAGATTACCCCGTATCAGTTTGGCCTGTTTTTAAATGATTCTGCATTAGTTATTGAAACAGAAAACCTGAAAATTTTGAATGCTAATGATTGTAAGATAGCTGGTCAAAGTCTGGATCAAATTAAAAGAAATCATGGCAAATTTGATTTTGCACTAAGATCCCATAGTTCCGCAAATGATAGAGTTTGTTATGAAATTATTGGAAGTCAGAAGTCTTTTGATGATCCAGAACATTACTCAAGGTCATTTAAGTTGTTTATGGATAGTGTAAAGCCCAGATATGCTATTCCTTTTGCCTCAAACCATTGTCATCTTCATAAGGATGTTTTTCATTTTAATAACATCATAAATGACCCATATCAGCTGGAAAGGGTGATTTTAAAAAATGGAGGTTTAGAAAGTTCTAAATTTAAAATAATGCTATCGGGTGATTCATATGACACTATGAAAGGATTTGAAATTAATGATAATAATAAATATTTTAATTTTAAAGAAAAATATTTATTACAATATGCTGATGTAAATAAAGTGCTATTAAATGATTATTATAAAAAAGAATCAAAACAGAAATTAAATAAAAGAACATTAAAAAAATTTGAGAGTCAATTAGATTCAATTCCTCGTTTTCTTAAGAGAAAATTAAAAGGTTGGAAGTTTTTAGTTTTATTGAGTAAAGATGATGATTTCGAATATTTAGAAGTTAATCCTTATAATTCTATTGTTAAAATCATTCAAAATAAAGATTTATCTAGTTATAGCACAAAAATATATATTCCTTTAATTATATTCAATGATGCTGTAAATATGAATATGTTTCATCATGCTGGTATTTCTAAGAGAAATAAATATGTTTTCCAAAATGAATCAGAATTAGAAAAATGGGACATTTTGAATAAATATTTAGAAAAGATTGAACTAGAAGTATTTCCTCTAACATTTAACTATTTTATTAATTTTACAAAGACATATGTAAGAAGATGGAGAGAAATAATAGTTTACATTAAAGCCTTATTTTACTTAAATAAAGGTTTGAAAATATATGATGTTGAAGAAAAAATATTAAAAAAATAAATTATTAAAATATTAGCCACAGTTAGTCTTGGTTATATTGATTCGCTTGTGGTTTTCGAATTACAAAATAATAGATATGAAGTAGTCATCGAAGATGATTTATCAAATTAGTACCTAGGTGTACTGGGTCATATTTTGATATTACTGGTTTTAGTCCGGTATTTAAGAAAATTGACTTAAAGGAAAAGCAATTGTTATTTTAATTATTTAACATAGATATAACTTGTATATATTTATAATTTAACAAAATATGATCTAAATTATAACAAGTTATCCTACTTAAATATACGTTATTTATTTAAAATATAAAAGTTAAATATCACATTATAAAGGAGTTATAGTGAGTTATTTTTGAAAAGACTACGGACTGTAGTAAATTTATTTTAATCAAACATTTGATTTACAGTGTTTTATATTATTTTAGATAGATATTTCATTACTAAACGGCCATTAGTTTTTCAAATTCATAAACTTACTGAGTAACTTAAAAGGTCCTCTTATAGTGTTTAAACTTTCTGAGTTATCTTATCATATCACCTTCCTTTTGTAAAGAAAATTGATTTTTTTATACATAATGATGATTCAGATAAATTTCACATATTTACTAAAGGATCTAAAAGATCTTTATAGGGTTTGTTAATAGTAGACCAGTACAAGAAATAATTAAATACTCCTTCAACCCTTTTTTTTTTGAAAAACTTACAAACTTAGAAAATTAAGGGATTTCCAATATACCCATTAATTTATGGTTAAGATATAATTTTTCTTTACCCACTTTTTCTGATATCAAAAAACCATATTTTTCTAATTCCATTAAATAATTACCCACGGTTTTTGGTGTCCCTAATTTAGCATCAATTAAAAACTGTCGTTTCGTGTAAGGCAATCTAAATAGTA
>Ga0228662_1000310_pt1 | contig 25876 bp, 36 predicted proteins | sample 76DmetaG_FD_183173 | JGI IMG/M metagenome (GOLD analysis project Ga0228662, IMG submission 183173) | Seawater microbial communities from Monterey Bay, California, United States - 76D | ecosystem: Environmental > Aquatic > Marine > Coastal | place: USA: California | collected 2016-11-10
TTTTTTTACAGGTATTGGCATCTGTAGATTGTTCAGCCAATATAAAAAGTTGCCTTTAGGATCATTAACAAAATATAATTTAATTACATCTTTATCTAATGACATCAGAGCATCGTACTTGTCTTTCTCAAGCATCTTCTGTTCATAATACTTATTACGAAATTTCATTTCAATAACGCAGTCTTTTCCCCTTGGTGTTTTACCTATTGCATCGTATCTAGTAAAACCATCACCACACCATTCTAAATCCCATCCATCTAGGTTAAGCAGGAATACAACTGCCTTTTCCCACTTATTAATCTTTTTTAATCCCATTGTTCCAAATAATATTCAAGTCTTTTATCCATTGAACTATTCTTTTAGGGTTACAAGTACAGGGTTTATGGTATTTATGGTTGTGGTACTTTGCGTGGAGTTGGCAAACCAATTCAAATTCTTCAGAGGATAGGTGCTGCTTTTTACCCATTCTGAATTTTCTCCAATCAATTCTATCTTCTTTTTCAAATTTTACCATCTTTTAATCTTTATGTTATTAAGACTTTCACGTCTTTTATCACAATTACATTTTGTTCCTTTATAAATATGATATTTATCTACTAGGTATTTTATACCTGTGTATTTAGTTATGTAATAAATTAGATCTCCTAGTTTCATTATATTGATTTTAAAATTTCTAAACAAAGTTGGTTTGGTATTTTACTTCTATTATAATTACCTTTTACTCCCTGCGTTCCTGTTCTACTTCCCCTTGGTGCAGCCTCGTGATGGCAATTCTTATTTCCATTAAAACATTCAGGTCTAGGCTGCCATCCATTTATATTTAATAATGATCTTATGTTATTACTCCAAATATCTGTAGGCTTTGCTCTATTGTCTCCGTAGGTACAATACCAAACTGTTGTTTTCGGTAAACCAATCATAAAATTTTGTTTTCTTAATAAACCCCTAGGATTTTCAATATACCATTTATTAGGATTTAATTCTTTAATAATTTGTAATGTTTTTTTCACAATCAAATCGCTTTTAATTGCAAAATTAGACAATGGTTTATTTTTAGGTCTATGGTGTGAAATAGCAGCAATACTATAAGTTGTACAAGGTGGACTAGCCCATATAATATCAGGTTTAAAAGGAACTTTTTTTATATCAAAATTTAATATATCAACTACATAATCTATTTTATCAAAGTCATTTACATCACTACTAAAAACATCATAACCTAAACTTTCAGCTGCTTTTCCAATACTTCTACTTCCTGCAAATAATTCTAAAACTTTCATTTGAATTTAGTTAAATGTTTATTATCAATGACATATGTTTCTCCGAATCCAAAATCTTTTATTTCTTTTAATTCTATTACTTTTTTTCTTTTTATATGACCTATCAATTCAATAGAGTTTTCCTGTACCCAAGCAAGTACATAATGCTTTGCTATCTTCCTTTTAAATTGATTTGCAAATAATAATAAAGGTGGTCTATTCTTAGAATTAGAAGATTTTACATCAACACCATATTTAAAATCACTTCCTGAATCCCCCTTGCCAATAGTTAGAACATCTACCTTTTCACCTGTATGTTTAGAATAAGCATATTCTCCAAGAACACCTATGTAATGCCTCCACCAAGCAGGTTTGCTTTTAAAGAAATTAGAACTATTTTTTGTATCTGCGTGATTCATTGATCCTGATCGCTTCATTGCTAAATCTTTGCACCAATCTAATTCTTTGTCTGTTAATTTGATTGTCATATTAATTTCTTCAATTTATCTTTTACTTTTCTGTATGTATTGTAAAGGGTATAATATTCAATATATGAATTTCTAGAAAAGTCTGCTATGCTTTCACCCTCGTTAATTATTTCAAAAACTTTTCTGTCATACCAAAACATCTTATTTAATTCAGATTTTATTTTATCATAGGCTTCATCATAATCTACATCACAATCTAATTTAGAATAATTGGCATCTTCTATATTAAGCATTGTAATATTTTTACCCTTACGTTTTAAATCTATGTATAATGTTTTTAGAACTTTATAAATGTAGTAGTAGTTTATGTCATTATCATAATAAATGATGTCTAAACCTGCTTCTATTTTTGGTATTATTTTAATATACATTTCCTGAACAATGTCCTCAGCTATCGTTTTATTACAACCAAATGAATTAACAACATTAATCCAAGTCTTATGCTTTTTAGCTAGTAATAATATAACTTCTTTTTCAGACATTATTTCAATGGGTCATATAAATTTTCTACTATTTGAGGTAATCCAAAATCATTAACTTCGAAGCTAAAAGTATCAAAAGAATAACCTCTAGATCTTCCACACTTTACAGTAACCCAATCTTTATTAACAGTGTTTGCTTCTAGCTGAATTACAGTTTCTGCTTTCTTTTCTAAGAAACTACCTAGATGACCTGTACCTAGTTTTGAACTACCAAAGTTTTGATGTATAACGTTTATTATGTGGCATTTGTAAATTGATGACCATTCCATTAATTTCTGAACTAGATGATTACTTTCAGAAATATTGTTAGCATCAGAACATAAATCTGCAATACCATCTATAATTAATAAAGATGGTGTTTTAATTCTTTCTTTTAAATAGTAATCTATAAATTCAATTCTCATTTTATAGTCTATTGACCTTAACCCAAAGGTATGATAAATTTCTGAATTAATATTAGAGTCCATTTTATGCACCCTTTCAAACACTTTTTGGCAATGCCAAGCGCCTTGTTCTGTATCTATATGAATTAATTGTCCATCATTACCTTTATGTCCTTTTATATCACCACCAAATTGATTTTTATCACTTAAATAGCAAGATGCCAATAATGATATAAAAAATGTTTTCTTTGTTTTAGGTGGTGCAGTTACTACTGATAGATTTCCGTATGTTCCTAATGCTATTGGTACAATTAAATCACCATCTATTTTATTTGATTTTACTACTTTCTCACCATAAGATAATGCTACAGGTGGATAGTCTACTTTTTCTTTAGAATTTATAAAACAATCTTGCTCTATAAATTGCATTAACATTCTGTGTTCGTTCTGTTTTTCTGTCATTTGATAAATATATAAAAAAAAAGGTATAGATTATAAAACCTACACCTTTTTATTAAAAATGGTTAGTCTTAAAATGGTAAATCTGCATCGGCAGTTGCTTCAGTTTTAGCTTCTTCTTTTTCTGCTAAAGTGATATTTCCATCAGTCCAAACTACTTTTCCATTTCCTAAGTAATTTTTTTGAACTTTAGCATCCCTTTCTTCTTTGGTTTGACTATCCATAAAAGCAACATTGTTTCCATATCTAGTTTCATCCTGAACTGATATAGTAAAATTATAATAAACTGCTCCATCTTTTCCTTTAATGAATTTTTCCTTTGGTAATTTATCTACTCTAATAGATCCTGTAATAAGTGTACTCATAATTTATTTATTTAGTTATTAAATTTATTTATCTGTAAAATTAAATTCTGCGTGTTCTCCACAATCAGAACAAATACCTGCATCCCACAAGTTAGATGCTCCACAACAATCTGATTCCATATTACTTCTTTTTAAAATCATCTGATTCATCTTCTCCAAATACCCCTAATTCATAAAAGCCTGTCAGTTTTAATACTGCCCTGCTTAATGCTCGTTTCTCTGCCATCTCAGCAACATACCAACTATTGCAGTTTCCGTCTTTATAGTTAGCACCTTTTAATGCACTTCCAAAAGTTTCTAGTATTGTATTAGGTTTAGATGAAAGATATGCGTTTGCTTTAAATACGGCAAAGTTAGTTTCACACTTTACAACCTCATAGGTTATAGTAATATTTTCTTTTGCCTGTATTTTTTCAATACCTTGCCTTGTAATAATTACATAATGTTGATGCTTGTAAACATCATCCTTTTGTAGATCGTACTTTTTGTAAAGTTCTAATAATTTTTCTCTGTTCATCTTATTTAAATTGATTTGATACTTCTAATTGTGCTTCTAAAAATTCTATTTTTTTTAGTAATGCGTTTATTCTAAATTCATATTCTTCAATGATTGATTTAGATGTTTCTGTTGAATAATTTATTCCCATTAGTCTAGATTTAATAAAGTTGATTTAGCTATCTCAATCTTCTTTTCTAGATCAGGAATAATTTCTTTGTTGTCATTTAGAACTGCTACATACAATTCCTGTTGTAATTCTTTTACCTTTTTATTTAAGGTAGTTCTTTGTGTTATCATACTTTTTAATATTAATTAATAATTCTGTTGAACAAATATAAACAAAAAATTTAATAACTAAGGTTTAAAACAAAAAAAAAGGATAAAAAATTAATTTTACCCCTTTTAATATCAAAGTATAACAGAACAAAGAATACTCAAATGTAGTTAATTACATTGAATCTACCAAATTTTTATATTTTTTAATCATATCTTCTATTTCAAAGTTTGATAGCTTTATTATTTGTTGTGCTTTAATACTTAAATCTTCTGCAGTACCCTGACCATATTTTGCATCTAGGTTTACAGAAAACTTATATTGTTCACCATATTTAAAAACATTGCATCCTGCACATTGTACTTGGCAATTTACCTCATCCCATCTAGTAGAATAATGTTTTCTAGATTGAAAATGTCCGTTCTGTAATTTCTTCCAATGATCTACCTTACCACAAGTAAAGCAGGTAGCCATTTCATCTACTGAGTTTTTTAGTCTGATATATTGACTAAATATAGTATCTAGCTTTTTTACTAATTTACTTCTGCTTACCTTTTTATTCGATGGCATTATCTAAGATTTGTATAATATGCCTGATTTCACTTCTTTCAAATTTACCCTCTACCTTTCCATTATATGTTTCTAACTTAATTGAATACATATCTTTTTCTTCTTTCTTATCTTCTTTATAAAGATGGCTTACGTCTAATTTGAATTGCATAATTTTAAAATTTTGATTAAAATGTTTTTTTATGTAGAATAAAAATAATAAATTTAAATTTTTTTATTTAAACATATAACCAAATATATATAAATATATCTAAAAATAAATATAAAATATAATAATATAATAAAAATAAAGACTTAGAAAATGTAATCTAATTCTTATTTCTAATAGATTTAATCTTTTCAAACCCTCTAGATCCAAAATAAGCTGCTACAATTAAAGATAATAATCCTGTAATAGAATCTAAAGGATATTCTAAAAACCATCCTATAACATAAGATATTGAAAAGAATACTAAAGTTAAAGGTCTTACGTTTTTACTTAACCAACTATCTGATAAATTATCTGATTCCCATCGCTTAGTAATTTCCTGCATCTCAATAACGTCTATTTCTAGCAGTTTTAAAGCAATATCTTTATCTTCCTTTGATATACTAATATCTTTTTGTATTAAGTTCTTAGCCTTATTTAAAATACCAACTGATGGAAATACATCACCTAATATATTTAATACTTTAGGTGCTGCACCTTTTAAGAATTTACCAACCTTAGTTTCAGAAAATTTTTTTTTAGGCATCTATTTATTTTTATTTAATAAATACCATTTTTGAATAGTATATCCTATTGTTATGCTTAAAAGAATTATTTTTAATCCTATATCTATATTGGTCATTGATATGCCGAAGCTACTTAAATTTATTAATATTGTTTTGTAATCTGAAATCATTTTTTATCTATTGATTTTAGCTTCTTAGAAGCCCAATTAATACCTGATGTTCCACCCCAACCTAACCAAGCAACATAACCATTGTCTTTCCAAGGTGTGCTTTTGTTTTCAGGACTTACCTCTGCATTTTTTTTATGTCTTTGAAAAGCTGACATTCTAGCTATTGTTTCCCTGCTTATGTTTTCTCCCTTTGCTAATTGGTTTGCTCTAACCCAACCCACTCTAGTCATTCCCTTAACTTCATTTCCGTACTTTTCTCTCCACTTTAATACTTTTTTAGCATTGTTCTTTGCACTTTCAGGATAGTCATTATAGGTTTCTAAATTAACCATATTACCCTCAAAAGACTTATAGCATATTGCAATAGCTTCTGACCTATCGTGGTAAATCATTAGCTGAGGAACACACCTCATCATAAAATCTTTCTGCTTTTCTCCTATTTTTTTGTTTGGTATTGGCATATCTATAAAGTATAATAAATTCCTTTTCTTAAAGTTTTTAATACTTGCTTTCTATTATCTTTTTCTTTGAATGATACGTGAATCCATTTAGGGTTTTGTGATCCAAATTCCCAAATTAATTGGTCAAACTCTAAATTGTCTTTTATGTAGTTAAATAATTCTAAGTTATTTTTTTCACCTAGTGAAGTGATATCAATAGCATTACCTGTTAAATGACTTGAAACAGATGAGCCACCTATTCCTGAATTTAATTTCTTAGATCTAAAAAAACTATTTACTTTAATAGGATGTTCTGCCCATTCCCTTAATGGTTGAAAAACTTCTTCAGCAACTAGCTTCATATTTTCAATCTGTTCATCATCAGGCTTATTTGCTATCTTATATTTTTTAGCATAATTAGAATATGTTGCTTCTTTGTATGAAATATTTTTACTTATTTTTTTCATAATAAAAATTTAAGTTAAGGTTTAGGCACTTCTGCATTTCTTGGGAATCCGTAAAATTGATGTGCTGCATTGTCAGCTGGATAAACTTCATTGTCTCCAAAGTCTAAATCATCTGTACTCATTATATCATAAGCAACACCATCGTAATAAATTGGAGGTGTTATCTCGTGACCATCTGGGTCATAAGTACCTTGTGTTTTTATTACTTTACCAATGTAAACAACTGCTTTTGTTCCGTTGATATACTGCATAGATGTAACACCTTCTTCTGTTACTTCTTGCCAAACGTCTTTTTGTATTAAAACGTCTTTTCCTTGTTGTTCTGTATCAAATACTGTCTTGTAAATATTCATAATTATATTGTTGTTAAATCTTCTAATTGTACGTCTGCTAATGCTTTTGGATAATATTTTAAACCTTTTGTGTTACCGTAGAAATTGCTTCCACCGTCTCCATCATCAAATGCAAGTTCAGATAATCCTACTGGAGTATTTCCACTTACATCTGTTCCTACCTTAACACCATTTATCCACAAAGCAAAATCGTTAGCTTTATATTTTACTGCTACTTTATTGTTTAAAAGTATGTTATAATTTGAACTTGAAATACTTGCTTGAACAACTCCACCACTTCTCGCTACAAGTTGAATCCTATTACTTGCAGCTCCGTATCTTAATTCAATCCTATTGCTTGAACTTCCATCACTTAAAGCAATTTCTCTAACGCTACTATCATCAGCCAAAGCACTTATCTCTGCATACAATGTTCCCTCCTCGCTATTAATAACTGGTGTTGCATTGTTACATAATTCTTGATTTCTAGTAGCTGATGCTCCTGATGTTGGGATATATGAGGTGCTATAAGATTGTTGTTCAATCTGTGCGCCCCATAAGGCAATTTCTAAACCACTAGCGCCTAAACCTTGAGAAAAACGAGCATCTATTAATAAAGCATTTGTTGATGTTGAGACTGATGTTCCAGTTAATTCATATCGTACCCAATTAGTAGTTAATGAAATTACTGTATCTAGGTCGGCTGCATTTCTAAGTTTTACATCTGCTGCTTTATTAGCTTTTAAATATATGCTTGAGGTATATTCTGTGCTACTTGAAATTGTAGTTGTAGGAAACATTCTTGCATCTTCAAAGTCTAAAAATAAAACTGAATTTCCATCTGGTGATGCTGTTGTGTTTGATGTTGCTTGATAACCATTCCAACTTGTGAAAATTTCAGATTGTAAAAATAAATTCGTACTCTGTGGCTCGAGTAAAAATGCTTTTGCACCAGTTGAGTAATCTATTCTTGGTGTGTTAGTTGCAGTTGTGTATTCTTTTACTGAAACGTTGTCTATTGATAATTGCGTGTTAGTAGTTTTAGTACTTATGTATATATTTTGAGGGTTAATAGCGTTTGGTGTGGTTTCTACTTCATAAACACCATTTGACGTAGCAACTAATAAAGGGAGTTCTGGACTGCTACCATATCCTAATATAACCTTAACACTACCAGACACATAATTAGATACTTCAAAAGAAATTTTATAGGTTTTACCCACTACTGCTCCAATGTTTTGACTCAAATCTGTAAAACTCGTGGAATTTACATTTGCTTTACCACCACTAATACTCCATCCAGTTCCCTTGTTCCAATTACTATCCGTAGAAAAATCTCCATTAGTCACCAATTCTGAGCCTATCTGATTTGTACTTTCAATTAACCCTTGTGCGTTTACAAATGTAGCTTCTGAGCCTCTAGTAAAAGTAAACTGCTCTGCAATAGTATCAAAGTCTAAATCAAATGTTGTTGCAACTGGATTTGGATATGTAAGGCTTCTTAGATTTGCATCTGTTAATGCTTCTTTGTAAACTGCTAGTGCTTTTGCTTTTCCGTAGAATTTATCTCCACCACCTGCATTGTCAAAATCTAATTGCGATAAACCAATTGGTGTATTTCCACTTGTATCTGTTGCTATTTCAACACCATTTACCCATAAAGCAAAGTCATTTTGTTTGTATTTAATAGCTATTTTATTAAACACAGATGTGTTAGATAATTGTTCGGTAATATCTACCTGAACTGAAGATGCAACAACTAATAACCTTACATTATTTGATGCTGTATAACCAAACCTAATTCTATTATTGGTACTTCCATCATTTATAGAAAAGTATCTACTACTATTTTCATCAGCCAAAGCTGCTATTTCTGCATATAAAACACCCTCTGTACTATTTATTAAACTAGAGTTACCACTATTGGTTGCTTGGTCAGCCAATCTAGTTACTATACTTCCAGATGTAGGAATATACGATGTAGGGTAACTGCCTTCTTCTAATTGTGCGTATTGTATATAGATACTATCTCCACTATTTGATACTTGGCTATTATCAGCATTTGCTACAAAAACATAAAAGTTACTTTGTGAATCAATTTCAACTGAACAACGATACCATCCATCTCCTACACTTTCCATAGTAGCATCAATAATATTTGAACTTTTAGTACCAACAACACCATTTGAAAGGTCAAAATATGCTGATTGACTTCCACCAGAGTTTATTGAAACCCAATTAACACTACCAGCTTTTGCATAAATACTTCTTGTAGTTACTACACTTGTAGATATACCTTGAAAAATAAATGATGCTGATGAACCAGAACTTTCTAATTTCCAAGCATCTAAACTACCACCAACACCAATTTGACCACTTGTTATCGCTACGTTTGAAGTAGACCAAGTAGTATCAAATTGATTAGATTGTAGTAAACTATTCGTTCTCTGTGGCTCTAATAACCAACTTCCACAACCACTATCTGGTACTACTTCTTGACCAAGATATTCTTTTACAGATACGTTGTCTATTGAGCCTATGAAAGCACCATTTACTGCCCTTAAATTTAATACATTATTTCCCGAATTAGCAACTATATATTCTGTATAAGTGCCACTTGTTGTTCTTATTGTAGTATCTATTAAAGTACCTCCACCAATTCTTAATAAAAATGAACCCGCATTAATATCTAAATCATATGTAATTTTATAAGATTTATTAGCAGTAAAATAAACACTTTGATATGTACTTGTTGAACCACTTTGAGCAGTTCTTGATGCTTTACCATTTGCAATACTCCACCCAGTTCCTTTTGTCCAATTACTATCTGTTGCAAAATCTCCATTTACAATTAACTGACTTCCTAAAGTATCTTGATAACTAAACCCCTCGTAGTTTATTCTTGGTATGTTTGTATCGTCTGTTATTTCTTTAAGTGATACACTATTTAATGTTATATCAACATTAGAAGTTGCTCTATAAAAATAAATAACGCTAGTTCCAGTAGGTTCAATTATAGCTTCTTGTATCCCAACTGAATTATAAGTTTGCGAAACACCTCCAGCATCTATCTTTATACCACCACTTACAACTTCTGCAACATCTACTATTAATTTATACTTTTTACCACCCACATATTGAGCAGTTGATCTTAAATTAGTTATTGGCGACGTATTTAAAAACTTTAATCTTGCAGTTCCTTGTTCTTGATTGAATTCTACATAATTATCTGCATCACCATCTATAACACTCCAATCTTGCCCTACTTCTTTAACTGAGATGTTTGTTATAGAGCCTATAAAATTTACATCTGCTCTCAATTCAAGTTTGTTAGAAGAACCAGCCACAATAGTTTGAGAAACACTTTGAGTAGATGTTAAACCAGTTCCAGTTGTATCTCCAACTTTAGGATATAATGTTCCCGCTGACCTTATTAAATCAAATTCAACAAGGTAAATTGAACCTTGATTAAGTGTGATATTTTGTTCTAAATCTGAAATAGTGCTTTGACTTCCATCACTAATAGCCTTATCTTCTCCAATACTCCAACCAGTTCCTAAATCCCAATTTTCTCCGACTTCTTTTACTGAAACGTTGTCTATTTTAACATCTAAAACGCCCGAAAATCTTTTAAAAACGATAGATGTAGAATTTGCAACAAAATAATAAATGTGAGTTCCTACAGTCGTTGGTATGCTTGCTGTTTGGTTTCCTGTTATTATAAAACCTAAACTACCTCCATCAGATTCTGAAATTGTATATTGTAGCTTATATGATTTTGCAGCTATCGTTACGTTTGGTTGGTCAATCTGTGTATATGCTCCATCTGTTTTTATTCTTGCATAGCCATTTATTATTTCACTTGCTGCACCTGTGTTGTTTACTATGTTCCAATCACTATCAGTAGCAAAATCGCCATTAGTAACTAACTCACTTCCTTGTTGTGAAAAGTTTCCGTTTAATACTTCTTCTGTACCTATCTGTGAAAAGTTACCATTTGAAACTAACTCTGAACTTATTATCTGTACATTCTCTACTAAACCTTGTGCATTAACTCTAGTTGCAGCAGAATTTCTTTCAAAGTTGAAATCTCCACTTAAATCTTCTACTACTGAAACATTGTCTATTTTAATAGTTCCAGTTGTACAAGTAGCACTTACTCCAATCATTAAAACATTTGTCGCTGAAGAATTTGTTGCAGTTATATATACTTGATGTGTTCCTATTACATTACTAATTGCAACCGAACCAAAACCTCCCACGCTACTTAAAGCTGCGCCATTACCATTTAAAGTATTTTCTATTATTTCATAAGTAAATAAATATGTTTTTCCATTAGTAATAGTAAAGTCTTGTTGTACATATTGAGATGTACTGTTTGCATTTGCAGATGCTTGTCCATTTGATATTGACCAAGTACCAGTTTTACTCCAATCGGTATCAGTAGCAAAATCTCCGTTTGTTACAAGCTCTGAGCCATATAAATTTTCATTTGGCTTTACACTTAACATTCTGCCATTGTCGTATGCAGTTGGTGTAAGTAATATTGATGCTTTATCTAATAAATTATCTGCCATCTTATTCTATGTTTTCTAATTTAGTTAATGTTGCCGTTGTGCAAGTAACGTTTTCATAATAGGTTGCTCTGCTTTCTAAAGTAATTAATAAAGCAGGAATAGCACTTGGAAAAGCAAAACGATAATAAATGCTTCCCCATCCTATTTCCATAGGGCTTCCCCACCAACTTGTACTATAAATTTCGTTTACCATTCTTTATTTTTTTATTTCTTTTTTTTAAAAAGACTTTTAACTTTTCTATGTTTTTTTTCTTAGGCTTGTAGATCATAAAACCCATCCATTAAATGTTGAATCATAACTTGGGTAAATATCATCATTTGAGTTACTTGTATATTCAGGATATGTTGCCTGATTAAAACTCATAAAATCAATAAATCTTCTAGAATACCATTCAGCATTTGTTCTTGCTTTCTCAACTAAAAAATCTACTTCGTTTTTATCTACTGAAATAGAATTTTCTGATGTATGTTTAAATACCCCACCCTGTTTAACCTGATATGCAGCAAATGGATAGTAATTAGATTGAGCATACCAAATTAACATAGGTACAATATAGTCATCTAAAATTGTTTTCCATCTTGCATTAGCAGCATCGTCAATATTAGGCATTGCTGCAGATAAACCATTATACAGATCTGTTCCCATTATTTGCTGAACGTCTATTTCCTGTGACAGCTTCACAAACTGAATAAACTTTTCAGTCGAGATGTTGCCATCCATTATAGAATTACGAACTAAATCTGTTCTGTTTATGAATAATTGTGTAGCCATTTATCTTCTTTTATTTGTTGGTAAAAATCCCTCGTTAGGCATATCTTTTGGCTTAGTCCCAACTAAAGGATTATTTTTCTCAGGTCTAAATCCTTTTCTTTTAGCTTCAGCAACACTAATTTTTGGTGCTAATGGACTATTTATATCAATACTACCTTTTCCTTTCTTCATATAAGTCTTACGCATCCAAAAGTGATGGCAAGCCCCACCACCTTTATACAACCAAATCGAATATCCCTCTGATTGCTTACCCTTTGGTGCCCAGCCATAATTTAATTGTACACTATTCATTTTTAATATATCTTCTTTTCGATATATTTTTTTAGCTTTTACCATTCTATCACAAAAATCTCTACTATCTTCAGAAACTTTTAAAGGTGCATATTGATAACGAACTTTAAATTGTGTATCATCAACCAATTCATCTTGACTACTTTTTGCATTTGGTCTTGCAATACCTGTTCTAGCAAAATTCCATAGCTTAGATAAAAAACTTTCTTTCTTTGTATTTAATTGATCTATCTGATAATCTAAAGCATCTTCTGCTTCATAATCAACTTTTCTTTCATCTATTAATTCCCATTCAGATAAATCTTCATCTTCTCCAAAAGATTCTAAAGTAACTTCTTCTAGCTTAACACAATTAGGTACTTTTTTACCATTCTTGGTTTTCATACCCCTTTGCTCATATCCATCCCAACAAGGTGCTTTAAGTTCTTCGTGGCTTACGCAAGGCATATAATAAGTAACACCCTCAACTTCGTGTTCGTGATATCCACCACATCCCATTTCATCTGCTACCTTTTCTGCTTCTTCTTTAGTTTCATAAGCCTGTTTGCCATCTATCTTTTTAAGGCTAAACTTCTGCATCTCAACCCCTGTTTCTTCTTCAATAGTTTCTTTATCTTGAATTGAACTATCTACTTCAGTAAATTCTAAAGGTTGTAAGGTCGTAAAGTATAGGTTTAAGCTAATATCATTGTAAGCTAGTATTCTATCAAAGTTATCTATTAAAAGTTCCTGAAAAGGTCTTATTACAGTATTATCCATTAACAAACTAGCAGTCTTTATTTCATCTGCATTACTAGAAAAACCTGTGCTAGATTTAATACCTAATAAAAATGGTGAAACAACCCTATGTGCTACTTGTATTTTAGATTGTGATTCTTCAGAAAGAAATTGATATTGGTTATGTGCATCTGATAACTGAACAGGTGTTATTTCTGCTTGACTTTCTTTATTGTCATTAAAAGCTAGTATAAACTTTCCTGCATTACTTGTCCCACTAAATTTCTGAGCAATCTTATTTTCTATTAATTGTCTTTCTTGTTGGTTTGGAGTACCATTGTTAAAATTAATTAACATACTAGGGCTTAGACCATTAAGTATATTATTCAAATGATAGTTAGATACTTCTTCTTCAAGTTCTGCATATTGCAATCCACCTTGGTAATCCACAGGTGAGTAGTAATAAAAACCTGCCTTGTATGGTTGAACATACAATATTTCTATATTTTCTTTAGACATCCCAAAAGCAGGGATTCTAGTAGGTATATCTGTTCTTTTTATATTTGCCCAATCTTTATAGTAATAATAAGCAGGTACTTCTCCATCTTCATTACATTTTTCTGCCCTTAAAGTTTCAATAGGCATATGCTCTATCTGTGCAATAGTCTTTCTATCCTTAGAATAGATGACCTGAATAGCACATTGTCCCATTAATTTTAGATCATAGCATAATTTTCTAACTACATCTTTTTTAAATAAAGAAACCATCTGAGCATACTCATTTGGCTTAGAACTTGAATCGGTAGCATTTAAACCCTTTCCGTAAATAGCCTGACTAATACCATTGATAGCAGCATTATTTGTTGGACTTCCATTGTATCTATCAATTAAATACTGAAAGTAATTATTATCAGCACCATATTCAATCCAATCAGCACCATTTACTTCTTTAACTTCAGGGCTTGTATAAGTACTTAAATTAATAAATCCAAACTCTGATGTTTTAGATTTTTTTATAAACTGCCCTTTATTATTTCTTAATCTTGTTTTCATCTTACTAAATAAGTATTATCATAACCATTATAATCTAAATATTCATTTGAATTTAAATCATAGTAATCGTTATTTAATTGGTCAATATCTTGGTCTGTACAGAAAATTCTATCTTTAAAAATAACTTCTCCGTTACTTATAAGTTTTAAATCGTAAAAATGATTCTCAACTAATATAGGATCAAAGATATTATTAAAATTTAAGTAATTACCTGAATTTACTGCATTAGTAATACTATAAGTTTTTTCTACATTAGTGCTATCATCCCTTATTGATAACGTAAAAGTAGATACATAGCTTCTTGGTATTACTGATAGAGATTGAGCAGTTGCTGATGTCGTTAGTATAATCATTATTAATATAACGAAAAAAAACATCTAATTTGTAAAATTACTAAAGCAAAAAAAAAGCACCCAATAAAGGATGCTTAATTTTTAACTAAATAATTATATTATGCAGTTGGGTCAATTTGTGTTGCATCTGCCGTTACTGCTGCATCTAAGAAATAAGGTGCAGTTTCTTCCATTCCCTCGAATGTTAAAGTAAATCCACTTAAATCCCCTGCTGCTGCTCCTGTAACTACAGTACCGCCTGTGCATTCCATTCCGTTTTCAAATCCACATAGGAAATTGTTACCATAGTAATCTACTACAACGATATAAGGTCTAGAAACTGCAAGTGTTTGCAATTCTGCCTGAGTTTTAGCATCTAAATATGTTAAAGTCAAGTTTAAAGTCTGAGTATAAAAGGTAGTTCCATTTTCTCTAGATGAGGTAACGGTTGTTTCTAAGCTAGAATTTCCTTTTACATCATATTCAAACCAACTTGGTGCAGGACTACCATCTGTGATAGTTGCTTCCTTAGTTGTACTATCTACTGCAATAGAAGCTATTGTTCCATAGTCAGCAAATAATACTTTTTTTATGCCACCAAAGGCACTTTTACAAGGTATTTTTCTACCTGTTGTTAATGTACAAGCCATTGTTTATATGATTTTTTAAAAAAAAAGGGTAAGTAGATAAATTCTACCTACCCTATTTTATTGGTTAATTAATTAATTATGCGTAAGATACGATATCTGAAGCAATTCCGAATTGTACTCCACTTGTAAAACGCATTACCATTCTAACATTGTTTGAAGCATCCAAATCTGTCATATCTAAAACCTTAACTTCTTGAGTTGAATTTAGTAATCCTGTTCCAAAATAAAGGTTGCTTTTCTCTGCAGCATACATTTTGTCATCAGATAACCCTGGACAAACAAATATCTTAACTCCGTTGATGCTTAATGATCCATTATTCCACCATTGAGTTCCCATTCCATTTACACCATTTGCTCCAAGACCATTTGCTCCAAATCCACCTAATGCTTGAACATAAAGTTTTGCAGCTTTAGAAGAAACATAAACAAATAAATCTTCTTTTCCATACAATGCAGCAGGAATAGCTTCAACAACGTCAGATAATTTTTCAACGATGTTAGCAGCAGTTAATGCAACAGATGTTAAAGCCTGACCTGCAGGTACATCTCCAGCAGTTACAGCAGCAGCGATTAACTTTTCAAATCCATCAAATGAATTTTTAGATCCTGCAGTAGTATCTCCTTGCCAAATATTAAATTCAGTATTCTGTGCAACTTTAGAAGCAACGTGTGCTATTAAAAAGTCTGAGAATTTAGGAGGTAGTGACTGACCTAATCCGAAGCCCATTTGCTCAGATTCCCAATCGTTTACGAAATCATATTTACAAAGTTGTAAGTTTACTTGTAACTCAGTTGGTTGTAAGATTCTTTCAGTTAATGTAATTGTTGAGGTTGGATTAAAATCACACCCTGCAGCAGTTACTAATGCATCTGTTGCTAGTTTTTTAATTACTTCTTTAAAAGCAATGTTAGATTTTACTGTGATTCCACCATCATCAATAGTTGATGCGCTTAATAAAGCAGCAGCAATGTACTCACCAGCAAATTGTCCCGAATATGTGGAAGTTACGTTTGTTGTTGTAGCTAATTCTACGTTTTTTAAATTACTCATTCTATTTTATTTATTTAATTTATTTAATACTCTATCTAATGTTGATGTGAATTTTCCTTTTCCGAATTCAACCTTTTTCATTTGTTTGCTTTCGCCCTCAGGATTATGTTTAATTGGCTTAGAAGCAGGCTCTGATAATTGTTCCTGAACTTCTTTTGACATTTCTACTTTTTCCTCAATTACTTCTTCTGAAGATTCTTCTGACATTTCTTCTTCTTTCATTTTACTTTCTTTGTCAGCTTTTAAATCTGCAATCGCATCTTCTAGGTTTTGGATTCTTTTTTCCATTCCCTCCCAATCTGCAACATCTGCCATTTCTTCTTCTTTTTTTTCTTCTTCTTCTTCAGCTAGATCTTCAGTAATTTCTTTATCATCTGATTCTTCTTCCTTTGCAGGTACTTCATCTGATACTTCTCTAACATCACCAATTTTACCTTCTTCTTCAACTACAACTAATCTACCATCTTCAAGTAAATATTCTCCAACAGGCATTGCTACCTTTTCATCATCTGTTACTATAAAGATTTCTTTTCCTTTTTCAAATGATTCTGCACTAACTATTGTGCCATTTTCTAACTTCATTTCTTCAAGTTTAACCTCGATATTTAGAAGTGTCTTAATTTGATTTAACATTTCGGTTGATTTCATATTATTTATATAACGATTATTAATTTACTTTTTGCATTTTCAATCTGTTCTTGTTATAACACCTATGCCCTGAGCCTGCATAGATCCATCACAACATTCAATAGAATATTTATTTGTATCCCAACATAAACAAGCCCTAGAACTTCCTGTTGGACTTGTTCTAGATGGTATAAATGTTTTTTTATTTTTTGTATTTCTGCCCATTAATTAGAAGTTAAAATTTCTTTTATTTTTAGTAAGGTCTGTTTATCAATCTCACTTGACATATCTTCTTTAACTGCTTCTTTAGGTGCTTCCATTTTATCTGCAAAATAACCCTCAATAGAAAAACCTTTAACTTTATTTGTTCTAACATATTCATTCCAAACTTCTTCATTATTAACTTTAACTGCACCCATCCAAGTCCCAACAGGTACATTCAATCCATACTTTCTTGACTTGTCCTGTACTTCATCTTCAACTATCCAACTTTCTACCAATGTCAAACCTTTTAAATCTTTTGAGTGTTCTAAGGTAGAATTGTTTTGATATCCATTTCTTAAATACATTTGTGATGCTTTAGAAATAGTATCTTTAGAAAAGAAAATATAATAATCACCCTCACTACCATTTCTGTAGATTGGTTTATTAGGGATTAACAAAGCACCTAGCAAGATTCTTTTTTCTTTACTTATTTCTGCTAATTTTATTTCTTCATTCTTTAAAGCTACAAAGTCTGATTCAATAGCAGGTGATTCTACGATTGATATTGCTTCAATTCCACTTTCTTCCTGTTCTTCGTCTAATATAAGTTCAACTATCTTCATAATAATATAACGTATTTAATTTTAAATTTTGCTTTTTAATCTATTGTAGCTTCATCAATAATATTTCTATCTAATTCTTGTGCAGTAGTTACTTCGCTAGAAACTACAAATGCTTGAATAGGTTGCTGAGATTGTTCTCCTATTGCTGATGCTAATTGATTCGTTCCACTTGCTCCTACTATATTAAAAGCAGGTGGTACAGATAATGGTGCAGGAGTTGGACTTCCTGATGGTGATGCTGATCCCCCTGATACAGGTGGTGTTTTAACACTTAATATCTTTTTAACATTTGCTATTCCTGAAATACCAATAGCTGCAGCATTTGCAAATTTTAATGCAGTTTCAAATGGTGTTGCAGTAGTGGCAGCTAAAGCATCTGATACCCCTCTGTAAGTATTTATAGTTGCAGCAGCGATTGCAAAAGCCTTACCTGCAGCAGTTTCTTTTCCTGCTATGTTACTAAAGTTTTCTAATACATCAGCAGTTTTATCTAGATTATCTTTTTTAGCTTTTTCTTCTGCATCTGAAATTTTAGTTTTTGCATCTGCTATTTGTTTTGCCCTTGTAACACTAGTTTGTTCTGATTGCTCTGTAAATTGATCTAAAGCTATTCGTGCATCTATCTTAGCCTGTGTACCTGCATTTGCATTATCAACTATTGCTTGTAACCTTAAAGATTCCTGTTCAGCTTCTAATATATCAACTTCTTTTAATGCTTCTAATCTAGCTAATTCATCTTCTATCTGTTCTGCATTAAATCTTTTTTGTTCTATTGATAGTAATGATTCGCTTTCTAATTTTGCATTTGTTAATTCAGTTGCTTCTTTTACTAAAGCATTATTATTTATTTGTTGTTCTGATTTAAACCCTGTAACCGTTGCTGCAACTGCCTGTATCTCTGCTTCTGCTTCTAGTACTGCAACATAATCTTCTGTCTTACCTGTTAAATCAAATTGGGCTTGGGCTGCATCTTTGACTAATTTAGCATTTTTAGTCATTTCTGTTTCTTGCTTTTCAAGAATAACTAATAATTCATCGTTAGCTTTTTTTCTATCCTCAATACTTAAAGTTTCATCATCCCTAATCTGCCTTTGTACCTCAGCTTGCCTATCATATTGTTCTAATAGTATTCTAGATTCTGCTACAGCAATTTGTGCAGATTTCTTTAATGCCTGATTTGTTTTAGCAGTTTCTATTGCAGCTTCAATACTTACTTCTTTTAATCCATCAACTACTTGCGTTCCTATCTCAGTTACCTCTGTAATTGCTTCTCCAAAATTATCTACAATTTCACCTGCTGCCTTTGCAGTTTCTGTTGCAACATCAACTATATTTGATTTCGTTTCTAGTATTGCAAGATTTAATTCTTTTATTGTTTCAGGATCTCCATCTCCAAAAAATGATTTTTCCCACATTAATTGTGCTTCCTGAACTGCTAATGATATTCCATAAAAAGCAAGTTTAAAAGGAGATAAAACTACTGTAATTATTCCACCTAATACTTTACCTAATGCATCAAAGTTTTCTGTTGCTGACGAAACACTTTTATAAACATCTACAAACACCCCTACTATTTCATTGAATACAATTTGAGCAGTTTGAAAGATAGTATTTAAACCATCCATTACTTCTTGGTTTTCCTGTATTGCAGAAGAAACAAATTCAAATGCTTTCTGTAATAAGAAAATAATACCTGTGGCTTTCGCTAAAGTTTTTATAGATGCTCCTACCTTTTTAACTCCCTTTGCTCCATCCTTAGCTGATTTCTCAACTTTCTTTAAAGCATCTTCTGTTTTCTTATTAGCAGATTGTACTTCTTTTTCTAGCTTGGCATATTCTTTTTGAAATTCATCTAAGTTTTTTGCAGCTTCTTTGTATTTTAACTCAAATTCAAGTTCTATTTTTTTCGCCATATTATATTTGTTTTTGTTTGCTTAATAGCTTCTGAAAAAGTTTCTGATAATTTATACTTTCCTTGTGCAATTCTTATGTTTTCCGTTTCTCCTTTTGCAACCTGCAATAGATCTATTATATTTTTAATCATTATGGTAATGTTGTTATAGTTAAAACTGAAGATAATGCAGATTCTTCTACATCATCATTTAAAGCACTTACATAAAAAGAATAAGTTGTATTAGGTGTCAATCCTGTTATCATAGCACAATATGTACTTGAAATTGGAATAGCAGGTACCCTTTGAATAATATTAGATTGTTGCGTACCATTTTGATAAACCTGATAGCTTCGCATAATAACTGCTGAGGTTGAAGCATTCCAACAAAAAGTAACAGAAGTAGATGTTAAGTTTGTAACATTTAATCCTGATGGTGTAGTTGGAATACTAGATACTGATGGGCTTACATCATTTAATAATTCAAACTGAGTTTTACCTGTTGATAGATTTGTAGTTAATGAATTTATCTTATAATTATTTTGACCTAATTGTATTAAGTCATTTAACTTTAAATTGTAATAAATCTTCATCGGAAGATATGCAGTCACCTTTGTGATTCTTCTACTTAAATTAAATACATCCCTTATGTAACTAATATATTTAGTCATAAATAAAGTATCTGTAAAAGATAATGGATCACCAACTTCATTTGCTTGGTATTCGTTTATCTCATTTCCAAAATGTATATTAACCTTACTTGTATTAGAACTTAAAGCTAGTGCATTTGATGGAATAAAATATTCATCAATATCATTATAATCATCACTTATTGTATCTCGTATTCTTATTGAAGTTCCACCAGGTTGCCTTATAGGATAAAATAATAAAGGTGAGCCAAAATAAGATTCTTGGTTATCATCTACAAAATACCCCCATTGAACATCAGTAGAAGCACCACCATCAACATCATAAAGCCTTTCATATTGCATATGCTCAAAAGGTAATTCTATTGTATATTCTTTTGTAGGTGCATCATAAATATTACCATCTAAAGTATATGATAATGTTCCCCATCCTAAGTTATTTATCTGCTCAAATTGTTTAGCTAGAAAAGTTGATAAACCTTTATATTTAAATTTTATACTTTTAAAAGGCAAAGCAACATTTACTGCTGAGGTTTTTGTATCTAAATATTTATCTATATTAATTGGTATTTGTGTTCCTGCATCATAATAACTATCTAAAGTTCTAACTACAATAGTTCCTACATCATCTACATAAGCAGTTAAATTAAACATTTTAAAAAGACCTGATAGAAATTCCATTATGGTCATTTTAGGCATTTGTTCGTTTATGTTAAAATCCTTAAAAGCAGTTGTAGTAAAAGTTGCAGCATTAGAATATAACATCTGACCATTAGTACCAAAACCTGTACCGCCTGTTGTCCAACTAACAGACCATTGTATTCCACCAATAGGAAAAACCATATTAGTAGAAGATGCTATCTGTATTGAATAGGTACTATCATTCCAAGGCACTACAATTAATTGCTTGTTACCTGTTCCTGTAACTTCTCCAACAATTTGAGATCCATCCCTAATAACTCTAATTGTATAAGCATCAGTTGTATTTGGTGGTGTTACATTTAGATTTAAAAATGATATACTATAAGGTGCTTGTGCAGTTAAAGCTAAAATACCATTTGAAACATTAGATGTTGATGGCTGACAATTAGAAACAGGCACACAAGTAGTTGTTCCTAATTCTGTTACCTGAGTAAAATTCTGTAAAACTTGTGATGGTGAATCTACTGATCCTTTCTTTCTATGCAACCATAAAAACAAATTACTGAAATCCGTATTACTTGGCTTATTAAAAAAATCATTTGAGAAAGTTATTGTCTTACCCCCTGCAAAAGTTTCTGCTTCTATTGCATCTATAATAGCTTGTAATTTTATAGCATACTTAAATTGATTCCATTCAACACCATTTTGATTCCCTGTTCCTGATCCGTGATGTGCAATATTTCTAATACCTAAATCTGGATTAGGAGGAAAATTAACGTGACTAGAACTATCATAAATTAATCTATTCGTGTGAGTGATTAAAGGAACAATTATATTGCCACTATTTTCAGCATTCTGCATTGCATCAACTACATCATCAAAGCTATAAATTTTATTATATTGTGCTAAACCACTTAATGAAGATAATTGACTTTCTGCTAGAATATCTTTTAGGTTTATTGTATTTCCAAAAAAAGTAATATTATAAGTATGTGCTACGTTATTTTTTAACTTAACACCATTTAATTTTATAGCACCCTGTTTAAAAGGTAAGTCATTTAATTCTAATGTTGCAAGTTGTTTACTTCTAGCATCGTAACCTCCATTTATATCAAAATTATAATAATGTTTAAATATCTTATTATTTACACTAGATGCAGGAACGGCAAATGTTTTAGTAAATTCAGTAAATATCTTTCCGATATCCTTAACATTCTGTAAAGTTTGTGTAAGTGAAACTGATTCATCTTTAAATAAATCTACCCTTTGTCCCTCAATGTATAGTTGTAGCTTTTGCATCTATCTTATGTTATTTATGTAATCAAATGCTTCTTCAAAGTTTATATTATATTCTATCAATTTATCATTAACAGAAGTTTTAAAAGTCATTGTTGAGGTTTTAACATTTACAGGTATTATCTCATTAGAACTAGGATTTGTTTTGCTTGGTCTTTCCATCCAAACATATTCTGATAATAGTAATTGCTCAAAGTATTCATTTGCAAACTCAGGATAATAGCCTGAACTTAAAACGTGAGATTGTTTTGCCTGTGTATTAAACACCTTGTTTGGTGCATCACTTATTGAGTATGTTGCATTTGTATCACTAGGGTAGGTTATAGTATTAGATTTAAAATTTTCGTTTGTTCTAGCTATTGATTTTACCTCCTTTAAGAAAAACCATAATTCTTGCTGAGAGCCATACTTGTTAATAAATATTATCTTTCTACCTGCTCCATATTTTGTACAATCAATTCTTTTTATCTCAACATTAATTCCATCTAATGTTATGCTTGTAGCATTTGTAGCAAATGAATCTGAAGACAAACTAGCATCAGTTTCAATATAAGGTATTTTACCTTGCTTTCCTGTTGGTGCAAATATTGTAAAAGATGCAGGTGATGTATAATTATTAGCAGCTATTAATATCGTTGGCTCTGATCTATTTCCTGTGAAAAATGGATTAACACCCTCATCGAATGTTCCATAAGATTCAAACCCTCTATCTGTAAAAGTTGCAGCACTACCTACTATTGAACCTGTACCATTTAGCCCTGAGTAATTATTTATAGATGTAACAATAGAAACATTCTGAGTTATGTAACTACTATCATATTGGATTTCTAAATAATCCCTTGCTAGTTCTGATATATCAAAATTAACTGAAGTTGATGGTGCTACGTTTTTTACTAATGTATATCTTAAAGTTCCATCTATTGTTAAAGTACAAACACTAGAAAACACCCCTGTTGCAGGAATTTCTTTATGTTTAAATTGTGGACTTCTTAATGCTATATCTGCCATTGTTTAATTTTTTTGTGCTAATAATATTGAATTTTCAACATCTAACGTAAACGAGTTTACTAATTCTATTGGTAATCTTTCTAATGCAGCTTCAAATGGTTTACTGAAAAACATAGTAGCTTTTATACCTTTGTTCTTTATGCTATTGGCTAAGATATACCCCATTGATTCATACGTTCCAAATCTTCCTTTTTTATCTCTAGGTTGTAGCTTCCTGTATTTTGCCCACTTAGAAAATATCTTTGTTTTATATTCTAACCCTTTTAAATTGCTACTTGCCTTATAAGAAAATGGTGAGTTCTTGTTTTCTAAATAATTACTTTTTACACCCTTAACCCCTCTATCTTGAAAAGCACCATAATCTTCCATAAAAAAATCAATGATAAAACCATCACCTGATTCTTCTAACTTATAACCTAGAGAATTGTATAATTCATTAGTGTAATTTCTTTTACCCTTAGTTAAATTACTTCTAGATTGTTGAATGATATAATTACCAAACTTTTTTAATTCTTTATCTACTTCATTAAATTCCATTAGCAAATATAAATGTCATTATAAATCTGTATATTCATTGTTGCAGTCCATCCTGCTAATTGATTTTCAAATCTATCATAAAAAGGATCTAAACTTGGGCTTCCATCTAATTGGTACATATCAGTATGCAGGTTACCCATTCTTAGCTTCTGTATTAACTTATTTAAGACTGCTAGCTGAGTGTTTAATATATTCTGAACATCATTGTTACCTGTAAATATATCTGTTGTTTCTAGCTTTGATTGATTAACAATATCACAGGCTAAAATACTTATATTAAAATCTAAAGTTTGCTCATTAACAACCACATTATTAATTATAATATGGGATAATGGAAACATATCTTGCTTACCTAGATTGATATCTGTAATATCTCCTGTAGTAACCGTATTAACATTTATGTCTGCTAATAATTGCGTTTTAATTGTTTCTGTTAATTGATAAAAACCCCTTATTCCCTGATTGCTCATTTAAAATTCTTTTTAATTTGATTTGCCTCTAACTCTGATTTTTCTTTCATATATTCTAAAGCATACAGGCATTTATGTACATTTAATTTAGTGATATCTTCAAGTCGTCTAACATCGTTTTGAGCGAGTGCAGAGAAGATGCTTTGATACCATCCATATTTTCTAGAGAAGTTTGCTGATCCATCCAATCTTCCATCTGATGATCCTCCAAACAATCCATCATAACCTTTGATAAGTCTATCCCTAAATTGTACAAAAAAAAAATAGCACCAAAAACCACATCCATAGGAATTTCTTCTAGCTTGTCTTTTGTATCTACATCATATTCTTTAATAAGGTACTTATCACCTATGTTTTCTTTTATTGGTCTATAAAGCACATTCATAGCAATATGCATATTTTCCCAATCACCCATATAAGTATCTAAGTCTACATATTCACCTAAAGATATTTCATCTAAATTAGGTATCATACCATATTCAACACCTGATAGTTTAAATCTTCTTATTAGCTGAGGTTTATCTTCAAACATCTTATTTAAAATATTTACAATCCTATCTGCATCAGTAAGTTTTAAAAGCCTTACACTTTCTAGATCTAGATTACAAAATATTTCAATCATCTTACATTGCAAGAAATAAGAATCTTCATTGTTTTTCTGTATTTTAAGAAACTTATTATACTGCTTTAATGATATTTCTGATAGATCACTAGGTATTGTTAATTTTAATTTCATATCTGTATAACGTATTTAATTTAATTTTTTATTTGAATAAAGGTAATAAAAAAAAGGTAGCCATTTCTAGCTACCCTTTAACAGATATTATTATCCCTACATAATAACATCATATATTTTTAATTCTATAACATACTTGCTTCAAAACAAGTTCCTGAACAATAACCATCATCTGTTTCTAGTGGTGTACCACATTCTGAACATTCGTATTCTTTCTGTTCGTGTGGATTTAAACAATCATACCATTCCATATCTTAAATATTAAAAATTAAACCTATTAATAATCTACCTACGAAATAGCTTGGTGCTAAAATCAATACTAATGTTTGTAATTTTTTCATTTGTTCTGTTTTAAAAGGGAGGTTTTACCCTCCCTTTGTTATTATAATTTTATTCTATCTTATAGCTATAACCTTATATATTAGCTCGATATCAGATTTTATTGCTTCTCTAAAAAATTCTTTATCTTCAGTTAATGAGTTTAATAAAGATTTAAGTTTTGAAATTCTGTTTTTAAGGTCTTGAGTTGTTCTCGTGTAATAGTTAAATTGTTCTGATCTTGATTTTGTAGTCATAATAATATATTTGTTTTAATTATACACCAAATATAAAACTATTTATTTAATTAACAAAATATTTAATAACTTTTTTTAGTGTAAAGTATATTTACCAAAGTTTGGTTTGCTTAATACTGAATAAGTAGCATATCTGATAGCATCAATAATATGGTTATTTTTATCAATAGGCTTATTAATCATTTTCCCACTTCTATCTTCCTGCCATTTGTAGTTTCTAAATTCTTGGATTGCATTATGGCTATCCTTTAGAATATGTATTTTAAATCGTTTTA
>Ga0228662_1000312_pt1 | contig 25843 bp, 29 predicted proteins | sample 76DmetaG_FD_183173 | JGI IMG/M metagenome (GOLD analysis project Ga0228662, IMG submission 183173) | Seawater microbial communities from Monterey Bay, California, United States - 76D | ecosystem: Environmental > Aquatic > Marine > Coastal | place: USA: California | collected 2016-11-10
TGTATTGATCCCGACAAGACTATAGCTTGTGTGGGCTGCAAGTGGGGACAAAGGGAGTAAATAAATCTCGTTTATATCGCCTTCGTCGTCGCCTTCGACCAAAATTAAGGCGTCTGTTATTTGTCCGTCCGGTGACATAAAGGTCAATGCACTGTCCAAGTGCAAAGCAGAGCCAACGGCCCCAATTTCAGTGCCCTCCGCTACAGTGAATTTGATTTCTGAAACCGCATGAAGGGCCAATCGAACAGGCTCGATCGATTTGCCTAATTCGTAAACATCATCCAGCAATAATTCTGCAGCAAATGACAAAGGGTCATCCAAGTTTGCGCCGTCAATTACCAAAAAATCGGTATTTTTGTAGACGGGCAGGGTTTGCGCTGGAGCAAGTGTGGATGATTTTGACTGAGGCATTGTGGACCATTCAGGATGAGACGATGATAGTGGGCTAAACTATGACTGTGGCGGTATCAGGTCAATTGCAGTTCTTTTGCTAGCGCTTAGAGGACTGACGGTGTTAGTGCTATATCAAATTGAAAAAGGGACGGATCATGGATTTAGGAATTTCGGGTAAACGGGCACTGGTCTGTGCATCATCAAAAGGTTTGGGTTTGGGCTGTGCGCAGCAGCTTGCTGCGGCTGGCGTAAACCTTGTGATGAACGCACGTGGTTCAGAAGCATTGGAAGCCTCAGCAGCCGCTATTCGTGCCGAATACGGTGTAGAAGTTGTTACTGTTGCCACCGACGTGACTACGCCTGAAGGTCAGGAAGCGGTTCTTGCCGCTGCGCAAGGTGTTGATATTCTTGTTACAAACGCAGGTGGGCCACCTCCTGGTATGTGGTCTGATTGGACTCGTGATGATTTCATCAAAGCCATTGATGCCAATATGCTGACACCGATCACATTGATGAAAGCGCTATTGCCGGGAATGATGGACCGTGGCTGGGGGCGGGTAGTTAATATCACGTCACAGTCGGTCAAAGCACCGATTGCTGTGTTGGGATTATCCAATTCTGCACGCGCAGGTTTGACCGGTTATGTCGCAGGCACTTCGCGTCAAGTTGCTGGCCACGGCGTCAATATCAACAATCTTTTGCCGGGTATTCACGACACTGATCGCGCAATTGCACTTGATACGGGTGTTATCAATGCAAAAGGGATCACGATGGAAGAAGCACGTGCAGAACGCGCCGCTACGATTCCCGCAGGTCGTTATGGTTCGGCCGCTGAATTTGGTGCCGCTTGTGCATTTTTGTGCAGCCAGCATGCTGGATTTATTGTTGGGCAAAACTTGCTGATGGATGGCGGCGCGACGAACGCAACTCTCTAATCATGGCAACGCCAAAAGAACGGTTCTCGTTAAAGGACCATCTGTTTAACCCAGAGACGATTGGGCGGCTAGCGCAGGAATTTGGCGCTGGCATCCCATCCTTTGATGGAACGCGTTTTGAGAGCGAAGCCTTAGCGGGCTTTGCTGATCGCGAGCTGCTGCAGCGTCTTGAATGGATGGCAGATTGCATGGAAACGCAGCTTGCGTCTGATTTTCCAACAATGGCGGATCAACTTGAGGCGGCGATGCCTAAGATGTTGAACCCAACCTTGAGTGATGACGACTTTGGCCATTTTATCCACGCGGTTCCCGGTATTTTGGCTGTGCGGCACGGACTTGAAGACCACCGTGAACGTTCCCTTGATCTATTGTATGAAGCGACAAAGCGCTTTTCGATGGAATTTTACATCAGACCATTCTTGAATCGTTGGCCCGATGAAACGTTTGCACGTCTTGCTGTGTGGGCGCAGGATGAAAACTATCATGTGCGTCGTTTGGTGAGCGAGGGGACACGGCCACGTTTGCCTTGGGCTAAGTCGGTTGCCTTGACGCAAGAGCAAACCATTCCATTTTTGAATGCGTTGCATGCGGACATTGCGCGGTTTGTAACCCGTTCAGTCGCAAACCACATGAATGACATATCTAAGATTAATGCCGATACAGTTGTTTCGCTACTGGTTGATTGGAAAAAACAGGGCCGCCAATCGGTTAAAGAGCTGGATTGGATGACCCGCCACAGCCTTCGGACCCTTGTAAAACAGGGGCATATGGGCGCGCTAGAGTTGTTGGGTTACAGTAGGGACGTGCCGATTTCTGTCGATGCACAAATACTCACTCCTGTTGTGATGATGGGGGATCCAGTTTCATTTGAGATTACGATTTCTGCACAAACGCAATGCCCTGTGCTTGTCGATTATCGGATCGAATTTGCGCGTGCTGATGGCAAACGTACTGAAAAGGTATTCAAACTCAAGCAGGGTAAGGTTGGGCCAGATGCCCCGCTGAACCTGAAAAAGGCACATAAATTGAAGGCGGATGCGACCACCTTTACTTTGTTTGAAGGCGCGCATCGCATCACAATTCAGGTCAACGGTGTCGATCATACGGTTTTGGATTTCCAGCTGACCTCCAATTAACACATCACATTGCAGTGTGTTGCACTTCGGTAGTGGCGCGAATGTTACGAGGCTGTTAGAACGATCACGAATTATTTGCCCGAGGAAATCATGCAAGCCACAGCCCTTATCGTTATTTTTGCATTTGTTGTAATCGCTAGTCTTTTTGCTGCACCGCGTCGTGCAACAGTCGATGGTTTCTTTGGTGGTATGTCTGAAAATGGCGGCGCACCTGGTCTTTGGGTTTTAGTCTTGAGCCAAGTGACAACTTGGATTTTTGCGCGAAGCCTCATGAATGCGGCCATCTTGGGGTACTTTTACGGAATCGCGGGCACTCTGGCTTACGCGGGGTATTACGCTTCATTCCTAACTGGTGGGTTCATTGTCTTGCGTTTGCGCGAGGGTGGGGCAACGTCGGTTCAAGATTGGCTTGGGGCGCGCTTTGGCAAAGCAGGAACAACAACCTATAATGTGGTCATTGGTTTGCGCCTTCTTTCCGAAGTTTTTGCCAACCTATTGGTCGTCGGGTTGATTGCAGCCGCTGTGCTAGGTGGATCTGGTACATCGGCGATACTTATCGTTGCTGTTTTGGGTTTTGCCTATTCCGCATGGGGTGGCATGAGTGCTGCGCTGCGCACGGACGTTGTTCAGATGACTTTGTTCCTTGTCGCATTTGGTGCGGCGTTCATCGCGTTGGTCGCGGGTCCTGATTTCAATCCGGGTGCAGTTTTGACAGCTCCGGGCACTTCTGGACCATATAATGGTTGGGTTTTACTGGTTGTTGCCGCGCTTCAGGTGTTTTCCTATCCGGCACATGATCCTGTGATGATGGACCGTGGATTTATTGCGGACAAAGAGACAACACGCCGCTCTTTCCTGCATGCTTTTTGGATTTCAACACTGTGCATCATTGGATTTGGGTTCTTTGGCATCCAAGCCAGTCTGACAGGTGCCGAATATGAAGGTGAATTGATTGGCACGTGGAGCACCATGTTCCCTGCGTGGGTATTTGTATTGTTGATGGTGTCGCTGTTGGTGTCAGCACTCAGCACTTTGGACAGCGCACTTGCGTCTGCGGCACGGTTGGTTGTTGACGAACTACGCCTAGCGCCGCGCAGCCTCAATGGCGGACGCGCCGTGATGGTTGTCTTTATGTTGGCAGGTGGTGTTTTAACACTGTGGGGCAATAAGACGCTGTTTGATGCTGTCGCCGTTTCAGGAACTGCATCTATGTTTCTATCACCTGTCTTGATAGTTGGATTGGTTATGGGGCGTCAAATCGCACTTTGGTCATATCTTGTGGCGTTTACATCGGCCATTCTAGGCGCATTTGCCTATTTTGGTCGCGCTTGGCCCAGCATCGCAAGCATCCTTCCTGAAGGCCACAAATACGAACAGTTGCTAGTGATTTGTATTGTTGTTTTGGTTGTTGGTTTTACTGCAGTGCTTGCGGGGGCGCGGAAGGGCTGATAACTGCTAATCCGACTCTTTTCATCGGATAATAAAGGCTGCACCGTTGAGCACTTCGAATGATCACACGCCACGGCTGGAAATCCGTAACTTGCGCCGCAGCTTTGATGGCCGCGCAGTTGTTGATGATGTTTCTCTAAAGATTATGCCTGGGCAGGTGACTTGCCTGCTTGGTCCGTCTGGTTGTGGTAAGTCTACCACTTTGCGGATGATTGCTGGCGTCGAGATGCAAGACAGCGGCGAAATTTACGTAGATGGCAAACTGATTTGCGACACAGTCATGCGAGTGCCGCCTGAACGGCGTGAAATTGGCCTGATGTTTCAAGATTTTGCATTGTTTCCCCATCTTAGCGTGGCCGACAACGTCGCCTACGGGCTGACCGGATCGAAGGCCGACAAGCGCACGCGCGTCGAGGAATTGCTTTCCCGTGTGGGGCTTTCACAGTTCATTGACGGGTACCCGCATCAGCTATCTGGCGGTGAACAACAACGTGTTGCTTTGGCTCGCGCCTTGGCTCCACGACCCCGCATTATGCTAATGGATGAACCATTCTCTGGCTTAGATAACCGCCTGCGGGATGGCATTCGTGATGAAACGCTGAGTATTCTGAAAGAGGAAGATACTGCGGTGCTTCTTGTAACGCATGAACCGTATGAAGCGATGCGTATGGCCGATGAGATCGCATTGATGCGCAATGGCACGATCGTGCAGCAAGGGGCACCCTACAACGTTTACACACGACCGCTGGATCGTGCATCTGTTGCGTTCTTTAGCGATGCTAACATGCTTAACGCCACTGTCGAAGGCGCATTGGCAGTGACCCCCTTTGGTCGGTTCTTAGCGCCTGGGATGCCTGACGGAACAAAGGTTGATATCACCTTTCGTCCACAGCACCTGCGGATCGATTTTGACCGAGCGGGCGAGGGGCCAAAGCCAACGCCTGCCGATGGAACCGCTGCGCGGGCTGTTGTTGAACGCGCAAGATTCATGGGTAACGAAAGCCTTGTGGAATTTCGATTGGATCACGATGGAACCTTGATGAAGGCCACCGTGCCCAATGTTTTCTTACCCAAAGTTGGAACTGTGATGTGGTTGACCGTGCCACGCGACAGATGTTTTGTATTTCAAGCGGATGAGGTTGAGTGATGCGACTTTTGACAGAATTTGGAATGGGCACATCGCTGCGCCGTGGGGACTATACCCAAGCTGCAAAGCGTGCGGTCCAAGATGCGCTGTGGCACAATTCGATCAATTTGGCGGAGCTGTTTGATTTCCCAAAAGATGCCATGCAGATCACTGTTGAGATTGCGGTTCAGAAACCCGAAGAGGTCGACGTGAAAGCTGTGGCCGAGGTGTTCCCATACGGCAAGACGACGTTCAAGGTTCACAAAGGCGGTTTAGATGTAGCGCGCCCTGAAGGCACCGGAAACCCGACAATTATGGCAAACGTTGCCTTGTCTGTCGCCTTTGATATGGAGCGTTCGGATGACTGATAGTGTTCAAGAACAGCGTATTATTATCGAAATGGGCATGGGCAACGATTTGCACGGTAAGGATTACACCAAGGCCTGTGCGCGTGCGATTGAGGATGCATTCCGCCACTCATCATTGCCGTTGTTTGGTGCGCTTGAAATGTCCCACGACGCAATGCGTGTTCAGGTTACGGTTGGGGTTCAAGAGCCCGACAAAGTTGATGTCGATACGTTGGTTGCCAAACTGCCACGCGGGCGCGCCGAAGTAACCGCCGTGTTTGGCGGCATGAACGTTGTTGCTGAAAATGGCAGTGATACCATTGTTATTGCACAGGCAGCTGTGGAAGCGTTTTTGCCGCCACAAAAAGGTTGGAAGCTGAAAAGCTAAGGTTTGTAATCACTTAAGCGTTTTCCAACTTCATCAACGAACATTTCAGGCCGCGCTTCTGCTGTTTGAATGAGATCAGTTCGGAAGACGCGGAATGCTGATTTGCGTTCGCACCATGCGGTCAATGTCCAGACACGGCCCCAATAGTCGATCTGTAGCGGGCGAACAGTGCGTGTGGTTACCCTATCACCCTTAGAATTGTAGGTTATCTGTAGCTTCTGCTTGGCCTTAATTGCCGCACGGATCAAAGGCATGGATGAGAACCCGCGTGCTGCGTCTGCAAAGGGGGAACGTGCAAACTTCCATGCCTCTGCTGAATCAACGCTGCGTTCTGGGAGAGCATTGTCCAATTTTTCGGCGAGGCTTTGCGCTGCTGCGCGAAAGTTTGGGTCGGCGGCTTCAACAACAATTGCCAATCCTAGGTTCAAAACCTCAAGTTCAGCTTGTGTCAGCGTTATTGGGGGCAGCGTGGTGACGTCCAACGTGCGATACCCAATGCCGCGCGACCCTTCGATGGGTACGCCGGATGCGGTTAGCTGATCTATATCGCGGTAGATCGTGCGCACCGATACATCCATAGCACTGGCAATATCAGAAGCGCGAAGCAACGCACCACCTCGCAACATTTGCATTATTTCAAATAGGCGCTCAGATTTTTGCATGCTTTACCTTTTTTCCGTGCAGCCATCCTAGCAAAGAACACAACTGACATAAACCTGTCAGTTGTGTTGTGTTTGACTATTTCATGGCATAATTGCTAACCGGATCTTGGGCGAAATGCCTATTCTCGCTTTTCCCTGCCCAATTTGCTGACTAGAAAGGAAATTAATGAATGAGGTGCGCCGTTGAGCGTACGAGACATAAAAATAGGAGACACGTTATGTCACTAGGACCTTGGCAAGTATTGCTAATCGCTGTTGTTGTGTTGGTGCTTTTTGGGCGCGGCAAGATCAGCTCGTTGATGGGTGAAGTCGGTAAAGGCATCACATCATTCAAGAAAGGCATTTCTGAAGGCACCAAAGAGATGGAAGACGAAGCAGCTGACGTTGCTGAGACCATCAAAGACGTGACGCCTGAATCTGACAAAGAAGACAAGGTTTAAGCCATGTTTGGAATGGGCGGGGTAGAGATGCTGGTGATCGGCATCGTCGCCCTTATTGTTGTTGGTCCTAAGGATCTGCCGATGTTGTTCCGTAATGTGGGACAATTTGTTGGTAAGGCCCGTGGCATGGCGCGCGAATTTCAGTTCGCTATGAACAAGGCTGTGGATGAGTCTGGGATGAACGACATCTCAAAAAGTCTTAAGACGGCGACCAACCCGATTGGATCGGCCCTAGATAGCGTTAAAGATGCGGCCGCCGATGCGACAAAGGATCTGAACATTGATCCTGACAGCGAGACAGGCAAGTTGGCGGCGAAACGTGCCGAACAGACCAAAAAAATCCAAGCTTCTACTGCACGTGCTGCCGCGACACGCAAAGCAGACGAGGCCGCAGCCGCCTTGGCCAAGGCTGATGAGGCTGAGGCCGCGCTGAAACCCGCACCAAAGAGTGAAACATGAGCCAAGCTGAAGACCACATGGATGAAAGCAGCGCACCGCTGATTGAACATCTTACCGAACTACGTTCGCGTTTGATCCGCTCGGTTGCGGCTTTCGTTATTGCGATGCTTTTCTGTTTTATCTTTGCAGGCTACCTGCTGGACTTCCTTTTACTTCCAATCGAAAAAACAATGCGTGAATTGGGTAACCCTAATCCAGTCATGCAATATACAGCTCCTCAAGAGTATTTCTTTACGCTGTTACGGATTGCAATGGTCGGTGGTCTAGCTTTGAGTTTTCCGGTGATTGCGACACAGCTTTGGCGCTTTGTTGCACCGGGTCTCTACCGCAATGAAAAATCTGCATTCTTACCGTTCATCGTTGCTTCGCCCGCGTTGTTCATGATCGGGGCGATGTTTGCCCACTTGATCGTAACACCGCTTGCGATGCGCTTTTTTCTAGGCTTTGCGGATCTTCCGTCAATGTTGTCGCCTTTGCTAACAGGGGCGGAGAACATTTCTGAAAATAAGACGGGCATTGATATCGTGTTTAACGGTAAGGTGAACGAGACTCTTGATATCACATTGAAATTGATCGTCGCTTTTGGCCTCTGCTTCCAATTGCCCGTGCTTCTGACGCTTATGGGCAAAGCTGGTTTAATCGATGCCGATGGCCTACGTCGCGTGCGCAAATATGCGGTTGTTGGCATTCTGACACTGGCCGCGGTTGTGACGCCTCCAGATGTTATCACCCAAGTTATTCTGTTTGTCGCTGTTTATGGCCTGTACGAAATATCCATTCTTTTGGTGGCTCGTGTTGATCGTGATCGTGAAGCCAAGCTACGTGAAGATTGTTTCTATGAAGACGATGATGAAGAGCCCTTGGATGATGAAGATGGCGAGGGTGACCTCAAGTGATTGACGATCCGATGGATCGTATTGCGCAAGCATTAGAACGTCTGGCACCGGCCCCGCTGCCTGCGCCAGACTTTTCCTCAGCCACTGCGTTCGTATGGCATACGCAACCTGATCGGTTAGAGGCTGTCCCGAAAGTTGCACGTGTTGCCCTGAACCTATTGGTTGGTGTTGATCGCTCACGCGACACTTTACTGGCCAATACTCGTCAGTTTGCAAAAGGCTTGCCCGCGAATAATGCGCTTTTGTGGGGCGCACGTGGCATGGGAAAATCCAGTCTTGTCAAAGCCATTCATGCAGATGTTCAGGCAGATCATGCTCACTTAAAGATCGTCGAATTGCAGCGGGAAGATTTGCCATCGGTCGCTCGTCTACTGAACCTTCTCCGCGGATCAGGCGATCGCTTCATCCTATTTTGTGACGACCTTAGCTTTGGCCAAGATGATGCGCACTATAAGTCATTGAAGGCTATTCTTGACGGTGGAATTGAAGGGCGTCCAGAAAATGTGGTTCTTTACGCAACCTCAAACCGTCGTCATTTGATGCCACGTGATATGATTGAGAATGAGCAGGGCTCTGCCATCAATCCTGCCGAGGCCGTTGAAGAGAAAGTGTCTTTGTCTGATCGTTTTGGTCTTTGGCTTGGTTTTCATGCCTGTGATCAGGATCAATATCTGGCAATGATTGATGGGTACTGTGACGCACACGGGCTGAAAATTCCGCCCGAAACGCTGCGTGCAGAAGCCATTGAATGGCAAGCGACCCGTGGTTCACGCTCTGGACGGGTTGCGTGGCAGTTCTTCACCGACCTGGCAGGGCGTCATGGCGTTAAGCTGTAGATAAACTGGTACGAAGTGGCCCATCGAAGGCCCACTCTGGTTAGTTTTACTGCAGAAATGGCAACGGATCGACACTGTCAAAGCCATTGCGAACCTCAAAGTGTACATATGCATCGTCACCCGTGCGAAGGCTTGCGATGGCTTGTCCTCGGCGAACGCTATCGCCTTTTTGGACCTTAACATCTGTGACATTCGCATAAACAGTCAGCAGGTTGTCTGGATGGCGGACAACGATGATCGGAACCCCATCACCGCTTTTGGTGATTGCTGCGACTGAACCGCCGTCGGCTGCCTTAACGGCTGTGCCTGCGCCACCTTTGATGTTAATTCCCTCGTTCTTACCCTTTGAATAAGCGCGAATAATAGAACCGCTCACTGGGTATGTCATCTTGGCGACTTTTGCTGGCGCGCTTTGTTTCCCCACATCTGCGACAGGCTTCACAGGTTCCGCTGCTTTTGCGGCTGTCTGGGTTGCTGGTGCCTCAACGTCGTTCTTCGGCAAAGGCGTTGCCGCACTTGGCGGCGTTGGGGTTAGTGTTCCTTCGCCCGGAGCCTCAACCTTGGCCTGTTCGGTTTGCTTGCTGGGAGGATTTTGTTTTGCAACTGGGATCAACAGGAACTGACCTTCGCGCACTGCAAAATCGCTACCGAGGCCGTTCCATTCAGCAAGTGACTTCGCCGACACCTGATAAAGACGGGCCACTGTGAACGCTGTTTCGCCGCGCTCTACTTTGTGCCGGATAGGTTCGACACCCGTAGGCGTTGATGTACCAGAAGCAGGTAATTCAGCCGTCGTGACCGGTGTTGTATCCGGGGAGTTGTTGATAGCGTTTCCGGCCAACGCGGTCACATCGACAGGTTCACTGGAGAGGCCAGTAAGCGCAGATGGTTCAGTAACGCGATTGGGCAAAGCAATAATTTCGCCTTTGCGCAATGGGACATCCGCGCCGACACCGTTGAACTTGCTTAGCTCTACGGGGTCGATATCAAGGCGTTTTGCAACATCGTTCAAAGTGTCGCCACGGTTGGCAACCACGACCTGATAGTTTGGATAAGAGATGACACCGCGCGTGTCTGCTTTTGGACGATCCGTCGTAGCATTTACGGCAGCTTCAGCTGTTGAAAAACCACCAGTCAAGCCACGAAAATCTACGTCAAATGGCTGATCGCCGCAGGCGGTTAGTGCGCTCAAGGCAACACTCGCCATCAAAATGCGTGCGCGCGTGCTTGCAAGGTGGGGTAAGATGCTCATCTGCTTGTCCTCTCGTGGCTTCGTGTAATCCGAAGCTTTCGATGCTCTCTACCTTATTTTTGCCTGTTTTACCAGTTGTCTTTGATAGCTGTATTAGGGGCAATTCAGCGTAAACTTGCCAGTTTTCTGACTAAATCTTGACCAATTGGACATCTGAAGCTGCAAATTTTCCTGTTTAGCTATTTTGACTTAGCTATCTTTGCCCAACCCTTCAAGGAGAGGCACAAAACGAACAGGGCGCAACTCAGAGTATTCTAAGCCGTCCTCTGTTTTATGAACCTTGATCAAACTTTGAACCGTGTCTGATTGACCAACAGGCACAACCATGATGCCACCCATCTTTAGTTGGGCGAGCAGGGGGCCAGGTGGATCTTCGGCTGCCGCTGTAACTATGATGCGATCAAAGGGGGCTTGTTCTGGCAGACCGAAACTCCCATCCCCTGTCAATGCGGTGATATTGTTCAAATCGAGGTTGTCAAAAATATCACGGGCCTCGCGGACAAGGCGACGGTGGCGATCTACGGTGTAAACGCGGCGGGCCAGTTTACTAAGGATTGCTGCTTGATAGCCAGAGCCAGTACCCACCTCTAGAACCGTATCACGCGGCGAAACCTGTAAGGCCTGAGACATCAATGCAACGACTGATGGTTGGCTGATAGTTTGACCACATGCGATCGGAAGGGGCATATCTTCGTATGCGCGATCCGCGAACAAGCCGCGTACAAATGGACCGCGATCAATGCTTTCCATTGCAGCCAATACACGTTTGTCCGTTACGCCCTTGGAACGCAATGCATACAAGAACTGCATCTTGCGTTCCGCTTCAGTTGACTGTTCTTGCGACAGGTCGTCATTCATGAATTGATGCCCTTCAGGCTATCCATGATGGCGTGATCGGTAAGGTCTGCGCGCATGGGAGTGACAGAGATGTATCCATCCAAATTTACAGCCGCATCGGTCCCAGCCGTGCAAATGGCGCGCTGATCTCCGCCTTTGATCCACAGAAAACGCCGACCAGAGGGGGCATCATGGGGTTGCGTTGAAAAGCCGGTGTCAGGGCGACGGCCTTGCGTGGCAAGGCGTATTCCCTTTACGTCACTTGCTGGAACAGGTGGGAAATTTACATTGTAAAACAGTGAGTAATCAGCTGTCTCACTGGGTGTTTCTTCTAAGATACGGCGAACAACTTCGGAACCATGCTGCGCTGATGCCTCGAATGGGTCCTCAAGGCTAAGGTTGTCAGGGCCATAATATTGGGAAAGCGCTATTGCGGGCAACCCTTGAAGCGCTGCCTCCATAGCGGCGCCGATCGTGCCTGAATAAAGTGTATTTTCAGCAGAGTTGTTGCCGCGGTTAACACCAGACAGAACAAGGTCAGGCAGGTTATCTTTCATTACTTCGTGCAGGCCTGCAAGGACGCAGTCCGCAGGGGATCCCTCGACCGCATACCGCTGTTCACTGATTTTATTGATCAACATGGGGTGGGTGTAGCTGATGCAGTGCCCGACCCCGGATTGTTCAAAGGCGGGAGCGACGATCCAGACCTCTCCATTTGGACCGGCGACGTCTTTTGCGATTGCTTCAAGGGTTTTCAACCCAGGAGCAGTTATGCCGTCGTCGTTGGTGATCAAAATGCGCATGATAAGCCCCTTTGCGCTTTTGATAGGCAAGGGGGAGGCTTGCTGCAAGGGGGGGGAGCCTCTGGCAGGAGTTTTTTAGTAAGATGAAGAGGGGGCGTTGCGATTAAGACTCAAGCGAGAGCGGCAAGGGCCTTTGCTGCTTGAGCTTGTGTATCGCTTAGGTTGTCGCGGTTTTCACCCGGATAGAAGCGCGCACGTGTTGCGGTTGGCATTGGATCGGGTGTTAGGATGTGAACCTTTGGCCCGTTTGTTGATGTTTCAGCCTGCCAACTGCGGGCAAGTGCGATTTGCGCGGCTTTGGTGGCGCCATAGCTGCCAAAAAACTGTTGGCCGGCACGTGGATCATCGAAAAAGACCGCCTGTCCTGTTTGCCCCAGAAGAGGTGCTACAAAGGAAATCAGCGTCGCAGTAGCGGTGATGTTGCCTGCGATCGACTTAGTCAGATCTTTACTGTCGATATGGGATGTTGGTGTCAGTGGCGCGGCATGGATCGCGGTATGAAGCCACATATCAAGTTTGCCCCAGCGATCATAGATGCCGCGGCAAAGGGTGGCCATCGCATCTTCGTTGTTCACATCCATCGGTGCAAGTGTCGCGCTGCCACCTTTGGCTTGAATGCGATCATCCAGTTCCTCGAGTGCACCCGTAGTTTTTCCTACTGCGATGATGTGATGCGTGTCGCAAAGCGCAATCGCCAGTGCGGCACCTAGGCCGCGAGACGCGCCGGTGATAAGAGCTGTTTTTGTCATGCCCGCGTGATGCGTTGAATTCGTCCAAAGGTCAAGTTTTTGTACGGTGATATGTGAGCGTCAGATGGGCACAGTGATGGAGCGCATCGGTAGGGAGAGGAAAATCAAGGGGCAGGAGGATAGATCGTTTGCCACCAAATTCAAAAGTTGTTGGATAAAGGCTGCGCATTGTTTCTGGAAGGGTTGAGTTACAGCTGAGAAATAAACCCAGTGTTACGGGCCGTTTTGGCGACCAACTTGCACGAAGCGTTGACCCAATACCGGATGTCGTTGGCAGCCAAGCAGGTTCCCCCCACTTTAATGTTTCGGTGAGGTCGCCAATTTTCGCAACCTTTGCCGCATCGTGGACTATGTCGCGTAACGTGCAGAAATGCGTTTGGGCTGCTTGTGGCCAATTGCTTAAGATGTCTTGAAAAGGGTTTTTTGTGTTTTTCATACTGCCAGCATCACATGAGATGCTGACAGTATCTGGCAGTAGAAATGGTTTTTGTGAAAGAGCTTATTCAGCAGCTTTCATTTCAAACCCTTCTTCAATCTTATCAGTTGGTTTTACCGGATATTCGCCTGAGAAACATGCATCGCAATATTGTGGACACTTATTGTTGCGGCCTTTTTCTTCACCAACGGCACGGTACAAGCCGTCCAATGAGATGAATTTAAGGCTATCAACAGATAGGTGATCGCGCATCTCGTCTTCGGTCATCGTTGCGGCCAGAAGCTTGTCGCGTTGGGGGGTATCGACACCGTAAAAACAAGGCCATGCTGTTGGAGGGGAGGCAATACGGAAGTGCACTTCGGCTGCGCCAGCGTCCAAGATCATCTCTTTGATCTTACGCGATGTCGTGCCGCGTACAACAGAGTCATCGACCAAGATGATGCGTTTGCCTTTGACCAAAGCACGGTTCACGTTCAACTTGAGGCGTACACCCATGTTGCGGATTTGCTCTGTTGGTTCAATAAACGTGCGGCCCATGTATTGGTTGCGGATGATGCCCATCGCATATGGAATGCCTGACTCAAGAGAATAGCCAATGGCTGCTGGCGTACCGCTGTCAGGGACAGGGCAAACAAGATCAGCCTCAACGGGTGCTTCTTTTGCCAACTCGCGACCAATTGCTTCGCGAGTCTCATAGACTGAGCGCCCCCCAAGGATGCTATCCGGGCGAGAGAAGTAAACGTGCTCAAAGATACAGAACCGTGGTGCGACGCGGCGGAAGGGGAAGTGGCTCTGAACGCCATGCTTTTCGCTTATGACAACCATTTCGCCTGGTTCGATTTCACGGACAAATTCTGCGCCAATGATATCAAGAGCGCAGGTTTCTGAGCTAAGGGCCCAACCATCGCCAACTTTGCCCAAGACAAGTGGGCGAACACCCAATGGATCACGAACACCCATCAATTTGGTGCGGGTCATCGCAACGATAGAAAAGGCACCTTCAACACGACGCAATGCATCTTCCATACGTTCTGGAATGCTGCGCTGCATAGAGCGGGCCATCAAATGAATGATACATTCGCTATCTGATGAACTTTGGAAAATTGAGCCACGTTCGATCAATTCGCGACGCAACGCATTGGCGTTGGTAATATTGCCGTTATGAGCAATCGCAGCCCCACCTTGGGCGAACTCGCCAAAAAACGGCTGTACGTCGCGGATCGCTGTTTGGCCTTTGTTGCCTGAAGTGGAATACCGCACGTGACCGATCGAAAGCGGCCCCGGCAAAGTTTCCATAATCTTTTGGGACGTGAAGTTGTCACGCACATAGCCAAAGCGGCGTGCAGAGTTAAAGCCGTGTTCGTCGTCATAACTAACGATTCCTCCAGCTTCTTGTCCGCGGTGCTGTAGTGCATGCAGGCCAAGGGCGACAAAGTTTGCCGCATCTTTTGTTCCTATGACACCAAAGACGCCACATTCTTCCTTTAATTTATCATCATCAAAGGGATGGGCGGGGGGCATATGTTGGGACAAAGGGTAGCTCCTGTTCCGTCAACTGTAATTGTACCCCTGTTACGCATATTAGGGGCAAGTGTCACGAAACTATCATCGATTGTTGGATAGTTCCGTGAGTTAATTTTGTGTCATCGCCAGATCTGCTTGGTAAGCGGATGTTTCCGCTTATTCTGCTGCACCACAGCTGCCAACTAGGTTTTCGTATTGTTGTGTGATCCATCCAAGCGCCTGCTCAGGTTCTTGCTCTTGGATATCTCCCGTGAAGCGCCCAAATACTGCAGCGGAGCGGCTTTCGTCCACGATTGTAAACTCTTGACCAGTGATAACTGTGTCATAAACAAAGAAGGCGATTGCGACGAGCAGAAGGCCACGCACGACGCCAAAGAGAAAACCCAAACCCTGATCCAAGCCGCCCAGTGCAGAGCGGCGGATCAGCGAAGAAAAGAGAGGAGTGAATAAGGACATAACAATTAATGCAAGTGAGAAGACGATCGCAAATGCGCCAATGACGCTGAGTTCACAGCTATCTGCAATAATGTCGCCAACAACAGGTATTTCACGCACGAGTGGTTCGACGCGTGGAGCGAACATAAAACCCAGAACTGCCGCAGCGATCCATCCGACGATTGCCATGACTTCGCGAACCAAACCACGACCATAGGCCAGCAAAGCTGACAAAATGATGACTATGGCGACAACGCCGTCAATAATTGTAAAATCCATAGTCTTCAGCCTTTCGATTTCGATACTTATCCAGCACCGAACACTTCACCAACAAATGCAGTCAAATCACCCATTTGATTTAGGGATATGCCACTCACGTCTATCGACTTTCCGCCAGTAGGCGCGATTGCCGACGTAAAACCAAGTTTTTGCGCCTCTTTCAACCTGTTTTCGGTCTGTGGGGCCGGTCTGAGGGCACCAGAAAGACTAATTTCTCCAAAAACAACCGCCCCGTCCGGCAAAGCAGAGTCTTCTCGCGCACTGACTAAGGCTGCAGCAACAGCCAAGTCCGCTGCAGGTTCACTGATTTTCATGCCACCTGCGACATTCAAATATACATCGAGGCCCGTAAAGGGGATGCCACATCGTGATTCCAGAACGGCTAAAATCATAGCCAACCGTCCGCCGTCCCAGCCCACAACAGTTCTGCGCGGTTGGGAGTGGGGACTTGGTGCTACGAGGGCTTGAAGCTCGACCAAAACGGGGCGTGTGCCTTCAACACCTGCAAATACCACTGACCCGGGGCTTGGTTCACCACGCTCACTTAGGAACAATGCAGAAGGATTGGTGACTTGGGACAAGCCACGGCCCGTCATTTCAAAAACACCGATTTCGTCGGATGGACCAAAGCGGTTCTTTACGGCACGAAGAATGCGGAATTGATGTCCACGCTCGCCTTCGAAATACAAAACAGTATCCACCATGTGCTCAACGACACGTGGGCCAGCGATTTGCCCATCTTTGGTGACATGCCCAACCAAGATAACTGAAATACCGTTACGTTTGGCAAAAGTGGTCAATTCATGGGCTGCACTGCGCACCTGGCTTACAGAACCCGGGGCGCTGTCGACGGTATCGGACCACATAGTTTGAATGGAGTCGATGATGACCAGTTGGGGTTTTTCAACCTCAAGTGTGGTTAAAATGTTGCGTAGGTTTGTTTCTGCTGCAAGTTTAACGGGCGCATCGGCAAGACCGAGGCGTTTTGCGCGCATGCGTACTTGGGCATTTGCTTCCTCGCCTGACACGTAAATGGTTTTAAGGCCAGCATTGGCGAACTGAGCCGCGGCCTGTAGCAATAACGTTGATTTCCCGATTCCAGGATCGCCACCCACCAAAATTGCGGATGAAGGAACCAAGCCGCCACCTAATACACGGTCCAGTTCATTCATACCTGAGTGAGTGCGTGGAGGCGGGGCCTCTTCGGTAGCAAGGTCCGTGAGTTCAATTGTACTGCCACGCCGTGCACCAATAGACTTACTTGCCTTGCCGGTTGGGCCCGACGTTGAAAGGCCAGTGTCCTCAGAGATTGTATTCCAATCGCCACAGCCATCGCAGCGGCCTGACCATTTGGTTGAGCTAGCGCCGCAGGCGGAACATGTGAAGGTGGTTGTTGATTTTGCCATAGAGCTTATGTGCCTGAGCTATCGCGCGGGGTCAAAACCTAAATGACACTTATTCAGCAGCTTTCGGCGTCAGCTCAACAATGGTGTTGTCTGCACGCACAACTGTTTCGATGCCCAATTCTGGTAAGACGTCTTTGAGCTCCTCACGAAGGCGGACTAATTGGGCCGCAGCAACTGACTCTTCCAATTCAATTTCGTGCAGCCAATGCTTTAATTCGGTGCTTACCATTTTGGCTTGCCCCAAGCTTTCGTTGAATTGTTGCAATTCGAATTGACGTTGTTCCAAAAAACCACGTGCGCGCGTCACGCGATCGTCCGAATACACTTCGGGAAGCTCTTTCGAGACATGCGACATCTGCGCGGCAACCTCCAAAACAGTGGGCTCTAGAGACGATAGATCTGGGTGATCGCGCAAATACGCGAGACGCTCGCGCACACTGTCAAATTCATTGCTAAGGCGAAAAGCATCGCCGCGATCTGCAGCATGGACGGCACCATAAGCGCGTGAGACATCAGTCATACCAATTGAAAATTGACGGTGTGAGTTCTCAAGTTGAATGATGTGGCTGTTCGACGGAACAAAGAAGCATATGCCAACGGCAAGGATGGTTATGCCAACCTGAACAAACATCCCTGCGTTCGGTACAGTTAGCCCGTCCCAGCGTAAGTTCATTTGGATCCAAGGTAAAATGCCAAAGCTTGCGGCGATGGTAGCGCACAAAATTACTAGGGACGCAGTGGCGAACACAAGCAAAGCGAGTCTTTGCATCAAATACTGAATAACAAAGGCCAAGGCCTTCAATTGCAACACGTCAGACCCTCCCCCAGAAGCGTTAGATTGTTGGTAAGCAAATATACGCTTTTTAGTTGTTCTCGCGAGGGAAAAAATACTTTTTCAGGTCATTTTCACTGAAAAAGCGGCCAAGTTCTCAGCATTGTTGCAATTAAGAGTTCAATCAATTGCTTTTGGTTCGGACTGTTTACTAAACAGGGACACCAGAAGTGACGCGATGATACACGCGGTGAACAAATAGAGCCCCCATGCAGTTTCGATACGTCCGATCCCGATTCCCTTGGACAGGGTGATATACAACGCGATTAAAAGGATATCTGCCATCGCAATTTTTCCAAGGATGTGAAGTGCTGGCAGCAGCTTTTGGCTCAGCAGGTTTCAATGCAGTAATGCCAAACCGATTGTCTTTGCATAGGGAGCAAACAAAGCAAAAACGGTTACCACAAGGGCCAGAAACACATCTGTTTCCCACAAGGATTGCAGGCCACTCATTACGCTGATTTCTTTGAGACCAAACAATGGGAGCAATCCAGCATTCAAAAGTGGGGCAAACCACGCAATGGGATAAAGGATCAAAAGGGACAGATTGGTATAGCGCAACATAGAAAACCTACTTCTAATACCATATGGATATGGGCGACCTAGCGGACCGCTTCAATAGGGCCAATTGCGCGACCATGGATGAATTGGTCAAGAAAGGGGTCACCCGACGTATCGATGTCGCCAACTGGGCCAGCCCATTGAATAACGCCGTCATGTAACATCGCCGCATTGTCAGCAATCGCACGAACAGATGTCATGTCATGGGTGATGGTGATGGCAGTCGCGCCCATTTCCACAACGATTTCGCGGATCAGGTCGTTGATGACGCCTGCCATGATCGGGTCTAGGCCCGTTGTTGGTTCATCGAAAAAGATAATTTCAGGATCCGCCGCAATGGCACGGGCAAGGCCAACACGCTTTTGCATGCCGCCAGACAATTCCGCGGGCAATCGGTCTGCTACATCTGGGGTCAATCCAACGCGCCGTAGCTTTTCGATGGCGATCTGTCGGGCCTCGTCCTTTGGGCGTTTGAGTGAGCCGCGCAAAAGACGAAAGGCGACGTTCTGCCAAACGGGAAGACTGTCGAACAACGCGGCACCTTGGAACAACATGCCAAAACGAGCCAAGAACGCGTCGCGATCGGTCTGGGTGACGTCCTGACCATCCACAGTTATTTTCCCTGCGTCAGGTGTTACCAAACCAAGAACAGACTTGATTGCGATTGATTTACCTGTTCCAGAGCCACCAATAATTACCAAGGATGTTCCGCGATCTACAGAAAGGTCAACACCGCGTAGTACATGGTTGTTTCCAAAAGATTTTGTGACGCCAATAAGTTTGATCATAGTGAGAAAAATACCCCCGTCAGAACGAAGTTCGCACCTAAAATCAAGACTGCGGCAGCTTCCACAGATCCTTTGGTTGCACTGCCAACGCCCTGCGCGCCCCGGCCAGAATTCATGCCGTAATAGCATCCCATCAGTGCAGCAATGAATCCAAACATCGCACCTTTGGCGAGTGAGGACACCACGTCTTTCAGTTCTAAAAAGTCTAGGGTGTTCCGGATATAGGCAGCAGGATTGAACCCTAATGTGCCCGTTGCCACGGCGTATCCACCGAAGATGCCGATGATATCACCGACAGCAACCAGCAATGGAACAACAATGGTAGCGGCCAAAACACGTGGAACGGTCAGATATTTCATGGGGTGTGTGGACAATGTGACAAGAGCATCGATTTGCTCAGTAACCTTCATCGTCGCGATTTCAGCTGCGATTGACGAAGTAACACGTGCGGCAATCATTAATCCAACCAAAACGGGACCAAGTTCGCGCACCATGCCAATGGCTACGATTTGGGGAACAACAGCTTCTGCACTAAATCGGGCACTGCCTGCATAGATCTGCAACGCTAGTGCGGCACCCGTGAACAGAGAGGTCAGGCCAACAACCGGTAGGGACAGCCAACCGATGTTCAAAAAGGAAACGGCTAATTCACGTAGATAGAATGGTCCGCGTACAATATGACCAATCGTTTGTCCTGCAAAAATCGCAATACGCCCAATTGCAGCAATGAGCCCAAGAAACGAACGACCTATGGCAGCTAATAACGTCATTCTAGGTAAGTCCGTGCGTAACGATTGCCGAAAGAGGTAAGTATTTCATAGCCTATGGTTCCCGCATAATCAGCCACGTCATCAACGGATTGATGTGTGCCCAACAATTGCAGTGTCGTCGGTTCCTCTGGCAGGTGGGATATATCCGCCGTAATGAGGTCCATCGAAACACGTCCGATGACAGGAACTTGGAGGTCACCAGCATAAAGGCGTGCGCCGTTGCCCATCGCGCGGATAAGACCGTCAGCATAGCCAGCTGCAATTGTTGCAACAATGCTGTCTTGCTCCGCTACCCAGCGATTGCCGTAACCCACTGTTTCGAATCGGATAACTTTTCTGGTTTGGATTACAGGAATATCCAATGTGACGACAGATTGTGCACCTTCGTAGGGCATTCCGCCATAAAGCCCGATACCGGGTCTGGTCATGTCAAAGTGATAATTTGACCCAAGTAAAACACCACCAGTAGCCGCCAATGAACATGGTACATCTAATCCATCGGTCATCTCGCGAAAGGTTTTTAGTTGTTGGGCATTCATAGGATGATCAGGTTCGTCAGCACATGCCAAATGGGACATGATCAGTGTTGGGTTTTGTGCAAGTGCGATATCGCGCACAGCGGACCATTCTTCAGGTTCCATCCCCAGGCGGTTCATGCCACTGTCCAACTGAATACCAAATGGGGCCGCCGGCAATGCCTCGACGTGGCGCAACATTTGGTCAACGGAGTTGATCATTGGCGTTAATTCTGAGCTACGAATGATATCGGTGTCGCCGTCCATATGGCCGGAAAATATGTTGATCGTTGGGCCAGAACCAAGGGCAGACCTTAAAATCACGCCTTCTTCAGCAGCCGCCACGAAAAATGTACGTGCTCCTGCTTTTGCAAGAACCCGCGCCACGGAGGGCGCGCCCAAGCCATAGCCATTTGCCTTAACAACAGCAGCGGTTTCGCAGTTTGTCTTTGCATCCAAAGCGCGCCAATTGTTGACGACGGCGTTTAGATCGATTGTTAGTCTAGCTGTACCCATAATTCGGTTTTGACAGGGCGGTGCGTGGGGTCAAGAGGAAATCTGTTTTATGCCGTTGGATAACGGCTGCAATTAGAACTCTTGATCGTCGCGTCCACCGTCTTGCCAAGGCTGTGCAAGGTTGCCAAAGCGTGTGAACTTACCTTCAAAGGAAAGGTCAACAGTGCCAATTGGACCGTGACGTTGTTTACCAATAACAACCTCGGCGCGCCCATGAAGACGTTCCATTTCCTCTTGCCAGCGTGCCATAGCTTCAAGATCGTGATCGCCCGGCTTTTCACGCTCTTTGTAGTATTCTTCGCGGTATACGAACATAACAACGTCGGCGTCTTGCTCAATTGAACCCGATTCACGTAGGTCAGAGAGTTGTGGGCGTTTATCTTCGCGGTTTTCAACCTGACGCGAAAGCTGCGACAACGCGATCACAGGGATCTGCAATTCTTTGGCAATCGCTTTCATGCCCATCGTAATTTCGGAAATTTCGTTCACACGGTTTTCGGAACGTCCTGTGCCACGCACCAGCTGAAGGTAGTCGATGATCAACACATCCAGACCATGCGTCCGCTTCAGGCGGCGGGCACGTGCCGCCAATTGGCTGATGGGTAGAGCAGGAGTGTCATCGATGAACAGAGGACATGCCTCAAGCGACTTAGCCGCATCAACAAAGCGACGGAATTCTGTTTCGGTCATGTCACCACGACGAATTTGTTCAGATGGTACTTGGGACGCTTCAGATAGAATACGTGCCGCCAACTGGTCCGCGCTCATCTCAAGGGAATAAAAGCCTACAACGCCGCCCTCTACAGCACCCTCAGATCCATCGTGCTTTTTGCCTTTTTTGTAGGCTTTGGCCACGTTGAACGCGATGTTGGTCGCAAGTGAAGTTTTTCCCATGGATGGGCGACCAGCGAGGATCAAAAGGTCAGACGGGTGCAAGCCGCCCAGCTTTTTGTCCATATCGATCAAGCCTGTCGAGATGCCAGACATGCCACCATCACGCTGATATGCGGTGTTTGCTAGGTTCACGGCCTCGGTCACAGCCTTCAGAAAGCTTTGGAAACCGCTTTCTGCTTGGCCTTGTTCGGCTAGCTTATAAAGTTGTTGTTCGGCTTCAACGATTTGTTCACGCGGCTCAGAATCCACGTTCACTTGCGCGGCTTTGGCACTGATGTCTCGGCCCAAAAGGATCAAGTCACGGCGCACAGCCAGATCGTAAATCATCTGCGCATAGTCACGTAAAGCAAAGGCGCTGACTGCGGCACCTGCAAGGCGGGCAAGGTAAGCTGCGCCACCAAGTTCGTTAAGCCCCTCATCATCTGCCATGAAGGATTTGAGGGTTACAGGGCTGGCTAGGTTGTTTTTCGCAATGCGAGCAGCGGCGATGTCAAAGATGCGGCCATGAACTGGCTCATAAAAATGTTTTTCGCCAATGATCGAAGCAATACGGTCATATACATCATTATTGGTCAGAATTGCGCCCAGCAATTGCTGTTCTGCCTCGATAGAGTGAGGCATAGTTTCAGCGGCCTGAACTTCAGGGATGCCAGATACTGGAATGCTGCTAATTTCGTTCATGGTGTCCCCGTATGCCCCCCAGCGGTATTAGCGTTTGTCTTAAACGTCAAAGGTGGGGCAGCGCAATCTGGATATCTTGTGGATATGTTTCGCTTGGGGGGAAGCATACCGTATCTAGAATCAAAAGTTAACTCCGACCCTAGATACGGTGTTTTTCTTAGGGTTTTTTATTGGATTCTTGCCAGCCACGTGGGTCGTTTAGGAAGGCTTCGACGCCTTTGATCGTTTCGGCATCAAACGCACCCGAGTCCTTAGCTTCGGCCAGAACGTCCCACCATGTGCAAAGGTAATGCAGGTCAACCCCATGATCGCCCAAGGTCTTTTCCGTTTCAGGAAAAATACCGTAGTAAAAAATCACAGCTGTGTGGGCACAGGATGCGCCTGTTTCGCGAATCGCATCAACAAATGACAGTTTTGAACCACCGTCAGTTGTCAGGTCTTCGACCAGCAAAACACGTTCACCTTCATTCATTTGACCTTCGATGCGTGCATTGCGGCCATAACCTTTTGGCTTTTTGCGAACATAGGTCATTGGAAGTGCCATCCGCTCCGCAACGAGAGCTGCGAATGGAATCCCTGCGGTTTCACCACCTGCGATGTTGTCGAAGGCTTCAAACCCTGCGTTGCGCATTGTGGTGACAGTTAAAAAATCCATCAGAGTTGAGCGAATGCGCGGATAGCTGATAAGTTTGCGGCAATCAATGTATGTTGGGCTTGGTAGCCCTGAAGCAAGCGTGAATGGCTCTGCAGTGTTAAAGTGCACGGCTTTGATTTCAAGCAGCATGCGGGCGGTCAGGCGGGCCATTTCTTTTGCGTCTGGGTAGCTTGTAGGGATCATTTCGTGTCCTTTGTGTCGGCAGTCTTAATTTGGAACAAGCGCGTTTTACTCAACGCGCCAATTCAGATCAAAGCCCGGATCGAAAACCGTGACAGGGCCGTCAGGTGTTTCAACATGGCTTGGGTAGGTGACTGGATCACCCTTAGTCAAAGTTATCGTGTCTTCATTCACTGGCAGACCATAAAATGCAGGGCCGTTCAGGGAAGTGAATCCTTCTAATTTTTCGAGTGCGCTGTCTTCTTCAAACGCTTGGGTGAGGATCGACATTGTATTTGGTGCAGTAAAGCAACCGGCACAGCCACAAGGCAACAACTTGTTCGCATCGGTGTGTGGCGCGCTGTCGGTTCCTAAGAAGAAGCGGGCCTCACCAGATGTAGCTGCATCGCGCAATGCAAGACGGTGCTCTTCGCGCTTTGCGACAGGCAGGCAATAGTAGTGCGGCTTGATCCCGCCAGCTAGGATGTGATTGCGGTTGATGACCAAGTGGTGTGTGGTGATCGTTGCACCCAGGGTGTCGTCTTGGCTGCGCGCATACTCAACCGCATTTGAGGTCGTGATGTGTTCCATAACCACGCGCAAACCCGGTGTGGTGCGACGAATGGGGTCTAGGACACGATCGATAAATACCGCTTCACGATCGAAAATGTCGATATCGCTGTCGGTGACCTCGCCATGCACACAAAGCGGCAAACCAATTTCAGCCATTCGTTCAAGCGTTGGTCGTACGCTGTCGAAATGGCTGACTCCTGAGGCAGAGTTTGTAGTCGCGCCTGCAGGATACAATTTCACTGCCTTGATCAGGCCAGAGGCATGGGCCGCGGCGACATCATTAGGATCGGTTTGTTCGGTTAGGTACAGCGTCATCAAAGGCTCAAAGGTGGACCCCTCGGGCAACGCGCTTAGTATGCGATCGCGATAGCCTGCTGCATCTGCTGATGTAACTACAGGCGGAACAAGGTTCGGCATGATAATCGCACGTGCAAAATGTGTGGCAGTAGAAGGCAGGACTGCGTGCAGCATATTGCCGTCGCGCAGGTGAAGGTGCCAGTCGTCGGGGCGTTTAAGCGTAATCTGTGATGTCATGCCCCGCGCGTTAGCACGCAGGGCTGATCTAGGCTAGTCCTCAGCTATGAGTTTTGCATCCAAAGCTTTCAATTTGCGTTTGAAACGAGGGGCTCTGCCTTGGGAAATGACGTGATTGCACACGGCACGAGTGAAGGTGTCACGTTCTTTTGTATCCAATTTCTCCATGATTTTATGAAGATACGATCTATCATCGCGCCGCGCTCGTAGCAGTTTCGCGAACTTAAGATTCGTCAAGTTGTGACCACCTGCAGCCAAAGGAGAGGCTTAAGAATTTCCATCTTTATCAACACAGACTGCAATGAGGCCCCAAGATTAGGGACGCGGAATTTTTTACATTTGAGCGCGTAAACATGGCTGCATGAGCTGCGTCTAACCGCTCATATGGATCGTAAATCACATATGCTTGTTCGGCTGCATCTAGCATATCGGGCGCATATCCGTAACGGCTGGTGAAATCTGTCCGCCGCATTTTCACACAGCGATCGTCCCACTCAGTTACCCGTGGGTCGAGAGTCGCTTGAGGCTGGATTGCAACAACGGTTGCACCTGGTGCCGCAACCGAGAAAGCGGCGGCGGCATATCCACACGGGCCAGCGCCATAAAAGACGACTTGATCAAAATCATCAAAAAACCCGTCATCAACCAAACGGTCAAAGTAGGCATAAACCTTTGGATCGCGAAACCACGTGTCTCCATCCGAAATAATGCTTAGATGTGACCAGCCGTTTTCCTTGAACAACTCCCACCCAAAAGGATGTGAGTTTTGAGAATTAGCGCGAAGGGTCGCAACAGTCTCAAAGGTGACCAAAAGGATCGGTTTTTTACCAACGAATGTCGCAAAATGGCGTTTTCCGAGGGCTTGAAAATAGCCATGTTCCTCAGAAATCTCTGAGATTCTTTGAAGCCATGGCCCGTTAGGCAGATCGGCCAAAGACGTGTCGAATACGCTTAGCTCGTCTTGCATTTACGTTATCCTCAATTGCTCGTTTCCACCTTTTTTTGGTGGGTTCTGGATTAGGGATACCCCTAAAATACGACAAAATTTTGTAGGATATGGTCCAATTGTCGGCCTTTTGGGGGGCGAAAAGGGCTTTTTTACAGGAATTTTCCCCTCTGGGGTGATTATTCTGTCTGAGGTTGTAATTCGGGCGCGACCTCGTTGGCTTCGTTGGCAGAATGAATTGACCGCATAATTTGGGTTCTAGGGTTGACCGATGCGTCAGGCAATGCACCAATAGAACGTAGGGAGACCGCCAATGAATAACATTTCATCTATCGATGCAGTCCAATCCATGCTTGCAGAACAGGGATACATCTGTAGCCGCGCGCTAGGCACGGTTGTTTTCCTTTCCCTGAAGCTGGGTCGGCCGCTTTTCTTGGAAGGCGAGGCCGGCGTTGGCAAAACTGAAATCGCGAAAGCGTTGGCCGCGAGTATGGGCAAACGACTTATTCGGTTACAATGTTATGAAGGATTGGACGCCGCGACGGCCGTCTATGAATGGAATTTCCCTGCTCAAATGGTTGCCATCCGTACCGCGGAGGCGTCAGGGGGCACGGACCGAGTAGCGCTTCAG
>Ga0228662_1000313_pt1 | contig 25819 bp, 18 predicted proteins | sample 76DmetaG_FD_183173 | JGI IMG/M metagenome (GOLD analysis project Ga0228662, IMG submission 183173) | Seawater microbial communities from Monterey Bay, California, United States - 76D | ecosystem: Environmental > Aquatic > Marine > Coastal | place: USA: California | collected 2016-11-10
CCATTGAAATGGAGCGAGGCAAGTTGCATGAGGCATAGCTCCACATGAACCCGTCTGTTTTTACAGTTTCTATAGTCTATTTCGCAGCTATTGATTAAGGATATAGCATCGAGTAAATAATCAGGGGCTAGGGAGGCGGTTGCCGCGGTATAAGCTTCTTTGATACTGCTTCCAACCTCCATTAAACTCAAGGTTTTAGGGTCTTTAGCCAACATTAAATTACGAAAATGATCTCCCAGACCACTCACAAACTGCAGGCTGTCAATTCCTCTCTGTAGCAAGCCATCAAAGGCTGTTAAAATTCCAGGGATGTCATTTTTAAAAATAAGAATTCCAAGATCTGCATAGGTTTGATGATCGAGTACATTCAAATTGTCAGCCACAGCGGTTGCGGTCAAATTTCCTTGGGTAAAACTCACCATACGATCAAAAATGGAAAGGGCATCTCGTAGAGCACCTTCTGCTTTTTGTGCAATAAGGTACAAGGCATTTTCTTCAAAAGCCAAGCCTCGGTCTGCGGCAATTTTGGCTAAATATTTTTGAATGTCTAGTATAGAAATACGTTTAAAATCATAGACTTGACAACGGGAGAGCACCGTGGGAATAATTTTGTTTTTTTCGGTAGTGGCTAAAATAAAAATGACATGCTTGGGCGGTTCTTCCAATGTTTTTAGGAAGGCATTAAAAGCGGCTGTAGAGAGCATGTGTGCCTCATCAATGATATAAATTTTATGGGTTCCCACTTGCGGAGGAATCCGAACTTGCTCATTGATTTTTCTGATATCTTCCACGGAATTATTAGAAGCGGCATCCAATTCAAAGATATTGAAGGAATAATCTTCGTCTTCTGCTGTGGTGGCACTGTTTATTTGTTTTGCTAGGATCCGTGCGCAGGATGTTTTCCCCACTCCTCTTGGGCCACAAAAAAGAAGCGCTTGTGCTAATTGATTGGTTTCAAGGCTGTTTTGTAAGGTTTTGGTAATACTTTCTTGGCCTACTACTTCCTTAAAAGTACTGGGTCTGTATTTTAAAGCCGATACAACAAATGCTTCCATGTCATACAAAGATATAAATCAAGAGAGGTTTTCTCTATTTATGTGTGATGATATTCCCCGTTAATTATTAACAAATGGCTAACTTTGACCCGCAGGCCATCTTATCGCTCTTTTCATAAGAAAGGAGAGGAAAGTCCGGACACCACAGAGCAGCATAGCGGGTAACGCCCGCCCTTTGAGAAAAGCGGACCAGTGCAACAGAAAGCAAGTACAGTTCGGCTGTAGTGAAATCAGGTAAACTCTATGCGGTGCAACGCCAAGTATATCTACAATTAAGAGCAGCTCGTTCAATGTAGAAGGGTAGGCGGCTAGAATGTAAGAGTAATTTTACATCCAGATAAATGATAAGACTCGACAGAATCCGGCTTATCGGCCTGCTTTTTTTATTCAAAAAAGGAAAACACACTTCCTCCGTAGTTTCTTGAAAAATCAAATCCTTCTCCCATCGATAAATCGATAAAATTGCTGTGTTCAAAGATGATTATTCCAGAAGAATCCAAACGTTTTTTGGCCATTTCTAGAAGTTGTAAATAGGCCTCAGCCTCCCAGTCATAGGGTGGATCGGCAAAAATCAGGGTATAAGTAGCTGTGTTTTTTTCTAGAAAGACAACTGTTTCACTTTGTAAAACACTAATCTCTAAATCAAGAGCACGGGCTGTTTTTTGAATAAAATGGACACAATGGCGGTTTTGATCGACTGCAATGATTTTTGAAGCTCCGCGAGAGGCAAATTCATAACTAATGTTTCCCGTTCCTGAAAAAAGATCCAAAACGGTCAATGAGTCAAAATCCATACGGTGTTGTAGGATATTGAATAGACCTTCCTTAGATCGATCTGTTGTGGGGCGAACGGGTAAGTTTTTTGGAGCTGAAATCCTGCGTCCTTTGTGCGTGCCTGAAATAATTCGCATTAACTGAAATATTGTGCTAAAAAAGGCGCGTTGTGGTTTTCTATAGCCTGTTTACTAATGATAATCTCTTGATGAAAACGAATGTTGTTATGATAGAGCTTTATCGCTGCGTAGAAAGAATCAAAAGGATCCATTTTTCCTAAAAAAACAATTTCAAAAGCCTTATTTTCTAATTCAAATTGCTCCACAACAAAAAAGACATAATACAGGAATTCATCTTCACTTTGGGTGCTAAATCTATTGTGAAAAACAAGGGAATCCTCTTTCGTTAGAAACAGATCCATACTGTCTTTCTGGAGGTGAATATATAATTGGGTTTTGTCTGCGGATTCCCTAGCTAGATTCAAGAGGATTCTTGAAAGGATAGTGTTGTAATGTGTTTCTTGAAAACGAGTTTCAGTGGTTTCCAATAGGCTTTGTATTTCTTTGGGGTAGGAATAGACGTTTACTTGATCCTCCTCATCTAATATGTCATATTGAAAAGACGAATCTCCCTTATTGGTTTTATAATGACTCAAGTAGCGCTCCAGATGGTTTTCACTAAAAAGGGCTTTTGGAATAAAAGTGGAAGGGTGTTCAAAATGAATTAGACTAATGGCAGTAAACGTTTTTTTGGGATAGTAGTCGATGAACTCCTCAAAGGCTTTGTTAAATTCCTTTTGGTCGTTGTTTGCAGGTAAAAAATCTACTTTGGATTGGGTACAAAAAGAAAATCCATTCACAAAGGAGTGAATGGATAATTCATTATGTTGTATTATTTTATTGCTGTTTGGCATCAAAGATCGTTGGCCAGTTTCCATTAGTGCTTACGTTAGAAAGCGATCCTAATATTATTTCAGGACCATTCACGCCATCAACAGAAATGGTTTCGTTTTCTTGTTTTACTAAATCCTTGTTTTGATCAAAAAGAACGATTTCCTTTTTTACCTTAACTTCAAAGACTGGGACTTTATAACCGTTCTTGTCAATCACTTTCGAAGCAATTTCAAATTTTTGATCGTCAACTCCTTCAATCGGGATATACGCCATGTTTTGGTATCGCGTTGAAGCTCCAAAAAGAGAATCTTTTACTTCTACGGTGCCTAAGGTGTCGATTACAATTACTTCACGAAGCATATCGATTCTGTACGTACGATCGTATTCTAAGTAAGATGAATCTCGTTTTTCAATCAGTGTAAAATGTCCTTCATCGATAAACTTAACTAAACTATCAAAGTTGTTGGAGAAAGTTCCCTTAACATCTCTGTGGGCGATTTGAGCCGATCTAATGTCTTTTAAACGGTTAATTACTTTTGCGTAACGTTCGTTTTTTGTTTGGTTAAATTGGATGGGTCCGTTGATAGAATCATAAATCTTGTAAGCAAAAAAGATAGATGCTACCCAGAGAACGATTTGAATGCCTATTTTCATTATTGTGTATTAATTGATAAAAACAAATCTACAATTTTTTTTGAATCAGAAAAGTATTTAAAATGATTTATATTTAGACTTTGATATACTTCATGACTCCAGAAAAATTTCATCATAAACTCGAAGCTAGTTTTCCTTTCCCGCCAACAGAATCTCAAAGAGAATGGTTCCCAGAGATTACGGAATTCATTTTTTCTAAAGAGAAGAATGCAGCCTTTTTATTGACAGGATACGCAGGAACAGGAAAAACAACTTTAATAGGTTCTTTAGTTAAACAACTAAAATTTGCAGACCACAAGGCAATCTTAATGGCGCCGACCGGTAGAGCAGCGAAGGTGATGTCAACTTATTCTAAATTTTCTGCAAAGACGATTCATAAACAAATTTACTATCCCAAGCCTGAATCGGGAGGGAAGATGCAGTTTCAACTGAAAGCAAATAAGTATCGTAAAACTATTTTTATCATCGATGAAGCTTCTATGATTGGAGATGATCGACAAAATGCTAAACTTTTTGAAAACGGTTCTTTACTTCATGATGTTGTTCAATATGTGAGTAGTGGAGATCAATGTAAGTTAATTTTTGTAGGAGATCCCGCACAATTGCCCCCCGTTCATTTGAATATTAGCCCTGCTTTGGATGAAGAAGAGCTGACACAATTTCATTTTGATAAGATCTATAGCATCAAATTAGATGCTGTGGTTCGTCAAGCAAAAGGGTCTGGAGTATTAAACAATGCTACTTTACTTCGCTCGCAGTTGAATAACGAAGTGTATGATCAATTTAAATTTGATGTTCAAGGATTTTCAGACATTCTATATACCAATAATGGGATGGATCTTTTTGAGGCCATTGAGAATGCGTTTCAAGATGCTGGAACGGATCAAACCATTTTTATTGTCCGGTCTAACAAGCGCGCTAATATTTATAACGAAAATATTCGAAAGCGCATTTTGGGTCTTGAAGATGAACTTTCTGTGGGAGATCAATTAATGGTAGTGAAAAATAATTATTTCTGGTTGGCTCCCGAATCCAAACCAGGTTTTATTGCCAATGGGGATGTGATTCGTGTAGATTCGATACAGGCTAAAAAAGAACTTTATGGATTTTCTTTTGCCGAAGTAACGGTGAGTTTGGTCGATTATCCAGACGAAGATTCTTTTGATACCGTATTGCTTTTGGACACCTTAAAGTCTGAAACGCCCTCACTCTCCTACGAGGATGGTAATCGATTGTATCAAGAGGTTTTACAAGATTATGCTTCCGAGAAGTCCAAGTATAAAAAGTTTTTGAAAGTCAAAAACAATCCTTTCTTCAATGCTTTACAAGTCAAGTATTCCTATGCAGTAACGTGTCATAAATCCCAAGGAGGGCAATGGGAAAATGTGTTTATTGAAAAACCTTACCTTGCAGACGGACCTGACAGAGATTTTCTAAGATGGTTGTATACCGCCATGACTCGCGCAAAAAAGCAGTTATTTTTAATTGGTTTTCCTGACGATGATTTTTTAACAATTGAATAATAATGATGCGCATTCTTTCTAGATTTATTTACATGCGTTTATTGGGTTGGAAATTAGAAGGTACTTTTCCTACTGATCCCAAATATATTGTTGCAGTGGTTCCACACACCAGTTGGTTGGACTTTTTTATTGGGATTTTGGTCAGAAGTATTTCAGCTGAAAGCATCAATTTTGTTGGGAAAAAGGAATTGTTTACTCCGGTAACAGCTTGGTTTTTTAGAGGCTTAGGAGGGGCTCCCATCGATCGTTCAGGAAATAAAGGCTCCGTTGAATCCATGGTTGCGGTTTTTGATGCACATGAAAAGTTCAGAATTGCACTTGCACCCGAGGGAACCCGTAAAAAAGTAAGTAAACTAAGAACCGGTTTTTATCATATTGCTAAAAAGGCGAAAGTTCCTATAGTGCCTGTTAGTTTTGACTACGGAAACAAAAAGGTAGTTGTACATCCTATTTTTAATACCACAGCCGATGAGAAAAAAGACTTTGAGTTCCTTGAGCAATTATTTAAAGGGGTAGAAGGCTATGCCTTAGATAAGAGTTATTAATTATTCTTGGATCTCCAAGGCGTGATAAACCTGCTGAACATCCTCGTCCTCTTCAATTTTTTCAATCAAACCTAAAACTTCTTGTTGTGCATCTTGATTGAGTTGTTTTGTGATTTGTGGAATGCGTTCAAAACCTGATGAAAGAATTTCAAAAGACCTTCGTTCCAACTCTTTCTGCAACTCTCCGAAGCTTTCAAAAGGGGCGTAAAGTAGCAAGCCATCTTCATCAACAAAAACTTCTTCAACTCCGAAGTCAATAAATTCCAATTCAATTTCTTCAGGATCAAGTCCGGTCGGGTCAATTCGAAAGTTACAGGTACGATCAAACATAAATTCTACAGAGCCTGCAGTGCCTAAATTTCCATTGGCTTTATTAAAATAGGAGCGAACATTGGCAACTGTTCTATTGTTATTGTCCGTGGCGGTTTCTACTAAAATAGCCACACCGTGGGGTGCGTAGCCTTCGAACAAAACTTCTTTAAAGTCTCCGGTATCTTTATCTGAAGCTTTTTTTATGGCACGTTCAACATTGTCTTTAGGCATGTTGGCAGCCTTCGCGTTTTGAATTACCGCCCGCAGTCTCGAATTGTTTTCAGGGTCTGGACCGCCTTCTTTTACGGCCATGACAATGTCTTTCCCAATACGAGTAAATGTTTTGGCCATCGCAGACCAGCGTTTCATTTTTCTTGCTTTTCGAAATTCGAAGGCTCTTCCCATTGTGTTAAATTTTAAGCTAAAATAAAAAAATTACCGATGCTTTCCTGAGTCAACCAGGGTAAGATCATCAATTATATCGGTGTAAGAGGGTAGGAGGTGGTTAGGAAGTTTATTTTCTTTGGGCAAAGTAGCCAAATAGCGCATCGTGTTTGAGGTAAATACTTGTTTGAAGATTCCGGGTTTATGATGTCTTTTCTCCACAATTGTTTTAATAAAATCAAAATGTGATATTAAATCGGAACTTCCTAAATGAAAAATACCGGTTTTCTGTTGATTGATTAGATAATGTATTTGTTGACTGAGTCGTAGGTCACTATTTACATTTATTATGGTATTTGGAAAAACCTCAATCGGCAGATTTTCTTTGATCGCCGTATCAATTTCAAGAGTACGTGGGGCATTTAATCCAAAAATCATGGGCAATCTTGCAATGGTGTATTTGCCAGTAGCCAGGCGCATTAGTTGATTTTCAATCTTTATTTTGAAACGTCCGTAAATACTTTCTGAAAGAGTTTTATCATATTCATAGGAGGGATAATGCTGGAAGGAATCAAAAACATTGGCAGAAGATAAAAATAGCATCCTACAATTTTTATTTTTTATATAATCTGCCAAAAAGGTGTGGGTCTCTAGTTGCGCATTGAAATCACCGCGCAAAGAAGAGATTATCAATTTTGGTTGTACTTCTCTTAGGATGGCCTCAGGGCCTTCTTCTTCAATATTAAAAGGAAAGAAGTGTTGATTTTTAGTAAAATATTTAGATGAATTATAGGTGGCAAAGGTGTTGTAATAGGGCGCTAATTCCTTGTAAAGGACATTGCCTACATAACCACTTCCGCCTAAAATTAAAATAGATTTCAAGATTTATTTTTTATGAAGGGTAGTTTTACAACCTGTGCAGGACAATCTTTTTCCCTAATTCGGATTGCGATTTCAGTGCCGGGTTTTGCATAATTTTCAGCGACATATCCCAAACCTATTCCTTGAGACAAGATGGGAGACTGTGTTCCTGAAGTTACCCTCCCTATTGCTTCTCCCAAACCATTGACAATCTCGTACCCTGATCTGGGTATACCTCTTGTTTCTAGCGCAAACCCAATAAGTCTTTCTGAGATTCCTTGTTTTTTTTGGAGTGCCAACATTTCAGAGTTAAACGTTCCAGTTTCAAGTTTAGTGACCCATCCTAAACCTGCAGCAAGGGGAGAGCTGTGGTCATTTATTTCGTTACCATAAAGACAGTAGCCCATTTCTAGACGAAGGGTGTCACGAGCAGCAAGACCCGCAGGAACGATATTAAATTCCTTCCCAGCTTCCATAATTGCATCCCAAATTTCAGGAGCTTTATTCGCTGGAAAATAGATTTCAATTCCCCCAGCACCCGTATAACCTGTGGTTGCAATCAAGACGTTTTCACATCCTGCAAATGGAGCTGTGGAATGGGCATAAAAGGGAAGATCGGCTAGGCTAGCTGTAGTTAATTTTTGCATAGCCTCAATCGCTTTGGGTCCTTGAATAGCCAAAAGCGCTGTTTGTTCAGATTTATTTTCAAGCCTTGCTCCAAAAGCAGCATTGTGTTTTTCAATCCAACTCCAATCTTTATCAATGTTGGAAGCATTGACCACCAATAGGTATTCATTTTCTCTTAAGCGATAGACAATTAAATCATCTACAATACCTCCTGTTTCGTTTGGAAAATAATTGTATTGTGCCTTTCCGAGAGTTATTTTAGAAATATCATTGCTACAGATGTATTGCAATAGATCGAAAGCTTTGGGACCTGAAACCAAAAACTCTCCCATATGAGAAACATCAAAAACGCCAACTCCACTTCTCACTGCAAGATGTTCTTTGTTGACACCACTGTATTGAACTGGCATTTCATACCCTCCAAAAGGGGTCATTTTTGCATTCAATGCTAAATGAGTATTGTAAAGTGTTGTTTTTTTCATAAGTTCATATTAAAATTTAATCATGCTAATTTCAATAAATCGAATTCGAGTTTTTCTACCGTTCCTCTTTTTTCTTGGGCTGCTGTTTTTTCCCTCTATTACCATAGCACAAAAGTCGGAACTTTCAACGGAATTTCATAAAAAACAACGTCAACAATTACGTGAAAAACTTCCGACTAACAGTGTGGCAGTTTATTTTTCTGCTCCGGTTCGCAATAGGGCCAATGATGTGGACTTTGAATACCATCCAGATCCCAATTTCTATTATCTAACGGGATGGAATGAACCCCATGCAGTTTTGTTAGTTTACAATACTCCTCAGACAGATGCGGAAGGTACTTATTATGAAAAATTATATGTACGAGATCGAGATGCTAGAAATGAAATGTGGAATGGGAAGCAATTAGGTGTTGAAGGAGCACAAAAAATGGGATTAGATCGAGTAGTAAGTAAAACAGAATTTTCTAGAGAACAAGCTGATTTTGAACGTTTTGATACTGTTTTAATGTTCGACTTTAAAAATGATGTTCGCGATAACAAAGATGATTCAAGCGATTTATATGATTTGCAGCAGCAGTTTAAAAAGGCAATTAATTATCCAGATAATTTTGATGCAGATCGCTATCGCCTTTATCAAAGAATACGAACGGCGACGGAGAAGGAGGTACCCAATTTAAAGAGAAGGATTTCTTATATGATGAACAGTGATAATTCCCTACAAGACGATCCGGTTATCCAAGATTTTATGCAAGTAGGTGAGAAAATGGTTCTTACAGATTTAAATACGCGGAGTGCCTTTTTGCTCAAGGATTATAATTTTGATATCGATCAACTAACTTATTTTATGGCAAGTTTGAGGGAGAATAAAACACCCGAAGAAATTCGATTGATTAAAAAAGCAGTTCGTATTTCCGCACAAGGGCAATTGGAAGTAATGAAGGCAATTCATCCAGAAATGACGGAGCGTGAAGTTCAAGGAATTCATCAATTGGTTTTTAAGAAGTATGGCGCTGCACATGAAGGCTATCCTTCCATCGTCGGTGCGGGAGATAACGCCTGTGTTTTGCATTATATAACAAACGATAAAACCGATCTAAAAAACCAATTAATATTAATGGATTTGGGTGCTGAATATAAAGGATATACAGCAGATGTCACAAGAACAATACCTGTTTCTGGAACGTTCACTCCCGAACAAAAAGCACTTTATCAAATCGTATATGACGCCCAAACTGCTGGAATTAATGCAGCAGTAAATGGAGCTAGTTTTAGGGCAGTGTCTGAGGCAACATACGCAGTCGTTCAAACGGGTCTTTTGGAATTGGGTCTAATTGAAAGTGAAGACGAGTACAGACGATATTTACCTCACGGAATTGCACATCATATTGGTCTAGATGTTCATGATCCTGGATTGTATGAAAATCTAGCACCCAATATGGTGATCACCGTTGAGCCCGGAATCTATATTCCAAAGGGAAGTCCCTGCGATCCTAAATGGTGGGATATTGGTATTCGTATTGAAGACGACATATTGATTACAGAGAATGCCCCGGTAAATTTATCTGTGGATGCTCCAAGAAGCTGGCAAGAAATTGAAAAAGTAATGCAAGAAAAAAGTGCGCTAGATGATTTTGTCCTTCCCCCATTGACAATCGATTAGCGTTCTAAAAGAAAGGTTTTTAACTGTTCATAAGAGTGAATAGATTCACTCGATTTTTCACGGTCTAAAATACCTTTTATCCGCTCAGGAACTTCAATCGATGTTTTGAGAGTGCTTTCCACTGTATCCACAAACTTAATAGGATGCGCGGTCTCTAAAAAGAGTCCTTGGTAGGCTTGTGTTGAGTTTTGTAAAAACTCTTTTAAGCCTAAATATCCAACCGCACCATGTGGATCAGCAATATATCCAGCGATTTCATAAATTTCTTTAATCGCCTTTTTAGTTTGAGAATCGGTATAGTGATATCCCGAAAGAATTTTTTTAAGTTTAAAAATATCGTTATTGAATAACTTTTGAATTCGAACGAAATTACTAGGATCACCCACATCCATAGCATTGGAGAGGGTGGGTTTTGATTTTTTTGGAGAATAAGTTCCTGAGTTTAAATAGTCAGGAACCGTATCGTTGATGTTTGTACTTGCAATAAATTGATCTACAGGTAGCCCCATTTTTTTAGCAACTAAACCAGCACAAATGTTTCCAAAATTTCCACTGGGTACAGAAATAGCTAACTTTTTACTTGGGTGGATTCTGTTTTTGTAAGCAATAAAATAATAAAACATTTGTGAGAGCCAACGTGCAATGTTGATGGAATTGGCTGAGGTCAATGAAATATTTCGAATTAAATCTCCATCAATAAAGGCACTTTTTACCATGTCTTGGCAGTCATCAAAAGCTCCATCTACCTCTATAGCGGTAATGTTCTCTCCTAGTGTAGTGAGTTGCTTTTCTTGAATTTCACTCACTTTTCCTTTAGGATATAAAATAACAACATCGATTCCTTCAACTTTATAGAATCCGTCTGCTACAGCACCTCCTGTGTCTCCAGATGTAGCCACAAGAATGGTTAGCCTTTCATTTTTCTTTATTTCATTTGCATAGGCTAGAGAACGCGCCATAAAGCGAGCTCCAACATCTTTAAAAGCTAGGGTAGGACCTTGAAATAACTCTAAAGTAGCCACTGTATCTGTAATGGGTACAATTGGAAATTCAAAACTTAAGGTGTCTTGAATAATTTTTTTTAGGCGATCTTCTGGAATATCATTTCCTACAAACGGCTGAATCACCTTGAAGGCAATTTCTTGATTAGAAAGGCTATTGATAGCATTAAAAAAAGCCTTGGGGAGTTTTGGGATTTCTTTCGGAAAATAAAGACCGCGGTCGGGTGCCAATCCTTTTCTTACTGCATCTAAAAAAGAAACATCTTGAGAGTTGTAATTTAAACTATAATATTTCATTGGTTAGTGCAGAATTTTTATTCCTTCATTATTAACTTTAGAAATATGCACTTCATATTCCAGTTCTAAATCATCAAATTGATTTTTCATTGCATCACCTACTTGCTCTGCAATTTTCATACTTTTTGATAAAGCATAAATTGAAGGACCCGATCCTGAAATACCACTTCCTAGTGCCCCCGCATCGATAGCTGCCTTTTTAACCTCTTCAAATCGAGGAATAAGCATGGCTCTGTAGGGTTCAATCACTCTATCTTTCATACTTCTGGAAAGGAGTTCGTAATCATTAGTGTATAATGCGCTGACAAATGCCCCTAAATTCCCCCACTGTTGGACCGCTTTTTCTAATGGGATTGTATTCTTTAAGATAGCCCTTGAATGAATTGTTTTTAATTCAATTTTTGGATGAATAATTGTTGCAACTAATTCGGGTGGACTGGGAAGTTTTATAACGTCTAACGATTTATTACTTCTTACCAAAGTAAAACCTCCTAATAGTACTGGGGCTAAGTTGTCTGCGTGTGCAGCTCCGCTGGCTAGTGCTTCTCCAGCCATAGCAAATTGAATTAATTCATTTCTGCTGTAAGGTTTTCCTAATAATTCATTCACTGCAAATACAGCTCCTGCAGCACTGGCTGCACTACTTCCAATACCACTACCCGGTTTAATTCTTTTATCGATATCAATTCTAAAGCCATATTCACTGGGGTGGGCTTGCAATAGTGCTGAAACGGCAACACTGGCGACATTCTTTAGTGGGTCTTTTGGTAAATCTTGACCCGTTATTGTTCCGATACTTACTCCAGGAGTTTCTGTTTTGGTAACCTTCATGACATCTCCCACGGGCTCTAAACAAAAACCTAAGACATCAAAACCGCAAGAGACATTGGCAACACTGCCGGGACAAAAAACTTCAATTTGATTCATAGTCTAGCGTTTTCCAATTCTAATGATATCGCCAAAAATACCTGCAGCGGTGACTTCAGCACCTGCCCCAGCTCCTTTGACAATGAGAGGTTGATCTTTGTAGCGGTTAGTATAAAATAAGATGATATTATCACTTCCCTCTAAATTATAAAAATCATGACTGGCATCAATTTCTTGAAGACCGACACTTGCCTTACCGTTTTCGAGTTGTGCTACGTATTTTAGCCTTGCCCCTTTTTTATTTGCATGATCTAACAAGCTTTGAAAATGAGATTCATTTTTTTCAATCATTTCATAAAAGGCTTCGTTTGATTGGGTATTCAATACCTCATCAGGTAAAAAAGGTTTGTTTATAATATCACTCAACTCAAGAGAGAAACCACTCTCTCGGGCTAGAATTAAAATTTTTCTTGCGACATCAACCCCACTCAAATCAATTTTAGGATCGGGTTCTGTATATCCTTCCTCCTGTGCGCTCTGCACGATTTCCTTAAATGTGGTATGGGCAGTAAAATTATTAAAAACAAAATTCAAACTACCTGATAGGATGGCTTGAATTTTAACGATTTCATCACCAGAGGCGATTAAGTTATTGAGCGTATCTATAACTGGTAGACCAGCACCTACATTGGTTTCAAATAAAAAGGGAGTTCCAAATTTGCGGGCTGTTTTTTTTAGGTCATTGTAGTTGTTGAGGGTGCTTGCACAAGCAATTTTGTTACAAGTAACCACGCCTATGTTGTGCGCTAAATACCGCCCATATTCGTTTGCGATATTTTCATTGGCTGTATTATCAACAAAAATACTATTGCGCAAATTTAGTTTTTTGATATGCTCAAAGAACTCCTCTCGATTGGATTCAATAGAACTTTCTTCGAGTTGACTCTTCCACTGTGTCAAATCAATCTGTCCATCACTAAGCACCATTTTTCTTGAATTGGAAAGGGCAATAACCCGTATTTTTAAGCGTAAATGTTCTAATAGGTAGGCTTGTTGGTTGTGGATTTGTTCAATAAGTTTTCCCCCAACGTTACCCACACCCGTAATGAATAAATTTAACTCTTTTGATTGTTCTTCAAAAAAGGATTCATGAACGGTATTTAACGCTTTTTGTGTATTTTTTTCATCTATGATTATAGAAATATTTCTTTCAGAGGCACCTTGTGCAATAGCTCTAATATTAATGTTGTTAGCTCCTAAACTACTGAATAATTTTCCGCTAATTCCTTGATGATCTTTCATTCGATCTCCAACTACTGCAATGTTGGTCATTTTATTTTCAACAACAGCGGGGGCAACTTTGTTTAGTGAAATTTCAAATGCAAAATGTTCATCAATCGCATTTTTTGCTAGCTCGGCATCTTCAGATTTAACTCCTAAACAGATGGAATGTTCTGACGAAGCTTGGGTGATCATAATGATGTTGATTTTTCTTGTGGATAAACATTCAAATAAACGTTTTGAAAAACCAGGGATACCAATCATACCACTTCCTTCAAGACTCACCAGGGCAACCTTTTCAATATGGCTTACCCCTTTAACAACGGTTCCGTTTCCGCCTCCAAGAATACCTTCAGCATCAATTGTTGTTCCTTTTGCATCTTGTTCAAAGGTATTTTTAATTAAAATGGGAATTTCTTTTTCAATGATGGGTTGAAGGGTAGGAGGGTAAATTACTTTGGCACCAAAATGGGAAAGTTCCATTGCCTCATGATACGATAATTTGGGGATAGGTTGTGCCTGAGACACCAACTTAGGATGTGCTGTAAACATGCCGCTTACGTCTGTCCAAATTTCTAAAACGGATGCGTTGACGTAATTTGCAAGTAAAGCCGCTGAATAGTCGGAGCCTCCACGCCCAAGGGTGGTTGTGTCTCCCTTTTCATCACTAGCGATAAACCCTGGGACTAAAATCACATCGGCAGAAGTAGATGCGATAAAAGCCTGAGTGCTTTTACTACTCATAGCATGATCTACAATTTCTCTGTCATTCACAACTTTAGTGAATAAAAGTTCTCGAGCGTCTTTTAGCGTTACATCTATTCCTTGATGCTTAATTAATTCGTTAATTATTGTACTCGATAAGTACTCTCCGAAGCTTGAAATTTTAGAGAGGCTTTTGGGGGTTAATTCTTTAAGGGTAAAAAGGGATTCAAGAACGCTTTCTAATTCATTTATTTGTGATCGAAGAAAACTTATGATCCCACTCTGCTGGGTTACGGGAACAAAGTCTAGAATAATGTTGAGGTGTCGCTCTTGAATTATTTCGAGGTGCTTTTTGTAGTCGTCATCTCCATGACTGGCAGCATTTGCCATTTCTACCAACAGATTCGTAACACCACCTAAAGCCGATACAACGATAAGCTGTTTTTGCTCAGTCGATTTTTTTACAATGTCAACAACAAGTTTCAAACTTTCTGACTTGGCAACTGAGGTACCTCCAAATTTTAAAACCTTCATAATTTATAAATCAAACCCTTCAAAAGAGGGCTTAGGTTCAAATAATAAAATCAAGCGCAAAAATAGAACAAATACACTGTCTTTGTTCTATATAATGAATAAAAATAAGGGGTTTTTTTGAGTCCTTTTGATGGATTTATAAATGAGACCTCTTTTTTATGTAGAACTCTCAATTTGTTGATTCACATCCAGCTGAAGCGCATCTTCTTTTTTATTCTTATCAATATGGATTAGATCACCTTCTTTAATTGAGTTACTAACCACATTTTCAGCGACCAGATCTTCAACGTGTTTTTGTATAGCTCTATTCAAGGGACGAGCACCATATTTGACATCAAATCCTTTTTCTGCAATAAAGTCTTTGGCTGCATCGGTAACATTGATTTGATATCCTAATTTCTCAACACGTGAAATAAGTTTTTTTAATTCAATATCAACGATTTTACGAATATCTTGTTGTTCTAAAGCATTAAAAATCACAATATCATCAATTCGATTTAAAAATTCAGGAGAAAAAGTTTTCTTCAATTCTTTTTCGATAACCCCTTTTTCAATATCGGATGTTTGTGCTTTTTGTGCTGCAGTTTCAAACCCAAGACCTGTTCCAAAATCTTTAACTTGACGTGCACCAATATTGGAAGTCATTATGATGATTGTATTTTGAAAATTAATTTTCCTACCCAAACTATCGGTAAGGAAACCATCATCCAACACCTGCAAAAGCATATTGAAAATATCGGGATGTGCTTTTTCAACTTCATCGAGAAGAATTACAGAATAAGGTCGTCTTCTAACTTTTTCACTTAGTTGCCCGCCTTCTTCGTATCCTACATATCCTGGAGGTGCACCAATTAGTCTTGAAATGGCAAACTTTTCCATGTATTCGCTCATGTCAATCCGGATTAGGTTCTCTTCAGAATCAAAGATTTCAGAAGCCAAAATTTTAGCTAATTGGGTTTTACCAACTCCAGTTTGTCCCAGAAATATGAATGATCCTATGGGCTTGTCCGGGGCTTTTAAACCGGCACGGTTCCTTTGAATGGCCTTAACTACTTTTTCAATAGCATCTTTTTGACCAATCAGTTTTTGACCAATTGCGTCAGATAGTTTGGATAGTTTACTCTTTTCAGAATTCACGATTTTATTGACGGGAATATTAGTCATCATAGAAACAACATCTGCGATATTGTTTTCGTTTACAGTGACTCTATTGAGCTTTGAATCTTCTTGCCATCTTTCTTGTGCTTCAATGAGTAAACGTTCCACACGTTTTTCATCATCACGAAGTTTAGCAGCCTCTTCGTATTTTTGTTTCTTAACAACTGTATTTTTAGATTCCCTTACTTCATCAAGCTGTTTTTCAAGATCTATGATTTCTTGTGGAACACTCATATTGTTTATATGTACTCTCGATCCCGCTTCGTCAAGGGCATCAATGGCTTTGTCTGGAAGGAAACGATCCGACATATAGCGATCGGTAAGCTCCACACAAGCCTTGAGCGCCTCATGAGTGTAATTTACGTTGTGGTGGCTCTCGTAGCGATCTTTGATGTTTTCAAGAATCTCAAGTGTTTCCTCTGGTGTGGTTTGTTCCACCAATACCTTTTGAAAACGACGCTCTAGCGCTCCATCTTTTTCAATGTGTTGACGATATTCGTCGAGCGTAGTAGCACCAATACATTGAATTTCACCCCTAGCTAGAGCAGGTTTAAACATGTTAGAGGCGTCTAAGCTTCCAGTTGCACCTCCAGCACCTACAATAGTATGAATTTCGTCAATAAATAAAATGATATCATCATTTTTTTCAAGCTCGTTCATTACGGCTTTCATTCGCTCTTCAAATTGCCCTCTGTATTTAGTTCCTGCAACAAGTCCAGCCAAGTCAAGAGTTACGACACGTTTGTTGTACAAGACACGTGAAACTCTTTTTTGAATGATACGTAGGGCTAATCCTTCTGCAATGGCAGATTTACCTACCCCTGGTTCTCCAATTAATAAGGGGTTATTTTTCTTTCTTCGACTTAAAATTTGTGAAACTCGCTCGATTTCTTTTTCACGACCTACCACAGGATCTAATTTCTCTTGCTCTGCAAGTAGGGTTACGTCACGCCCAAAATTATCCAAAACAGGCGTTTTGGTTTTTTTATTGGTTTTGGATTCAGAGGTTGGAATGAAAGGATTTTCCTTTTCATCACCTTCATTTTTTTCTTCTGGAAAAGAAGAGGAGGCAGAAAGGTCTTCATAGCTATCCGTGTCATTGGCTAACATAAGTTTAAATTGTTCCTTTACTAAATCGTAATCCACATTCAGTTTAGTCAATAGTTTTGTGGTGGGATCATTTTCATTTCTTAAGATACAGAGGAGTAAATGGACTGTATTGATTAATTCACTTTGAAAGAGTTTGGCTTCCAAAAATGTAGTTTTGAGTGCACGTTCCGCTTGTCTTGTAAGGTGAAGATTTTTTTTATCATTCATGGCTTGCTGATCATCGAGCGCAGCGGGGTTTAGAATTTCAACTTTCCGCCTTAACTCTTCAAGGTTTATTTCAATAGCGTTGAGAATTGCAATCGCTTTTCCTCCACCATCTCTTAATATCCCTAACATTAGATGTTCTGTGCCAATAAAGTTGTGACCCAGACGGAGTGCTTCTTCCTTACTGTATGCAATTACATCTTTAACTCTAGGTGAAAAATTATCATCCATAAACTTTAATTTTTTAATTTCTTCTTCAAAAAGCAGACCAAAATATGTTGCTCTCTGCTAATAGACAAAAAATTAATCATATTTCAAAAGTTGAAGCCTTATTATTTATAACAAAATGAGGAAGTGATTATGTTGATAATTTTAGCAATTATGACATTGAAAAATAGGATATGTTGTAATGTGATTGCTTATTTTAGCAATAATATAATATAGTCATATGAGCGAAGGAGATAAACTCATTCCAATCAATATCGAAGATGAAATGAAATCAGCATACATTGATTATTCAATGTCTGTCATAGTGTCACGTGCACTTCCTGATGTTAGAGATGGTTTAAAGCCCGTCCATCGACGTGTTTTGTTTGGGATGCATGAATTAGGAATTCGAGCGAATACAGCCCACAAAAAATCAGCTCGTATCGTAGGAGAAGTATTAGGGAAGTACCACCCCCACGGTGATAGTTCTGTTTATGATACTATGGTGCGAATGGCACAAGAGTGGAGTTTGCGGTATCTTTTAGTTGATGGCCAAGGGAATTTTGGTTCTGTAGATGGTGATAGTCCAGCAGCGATGCGATATACCGAAGCTCGAATGCAAAAAATCTCTGAAGATTTATTGGCGGATATTGATAAAGAAACGGTTGATCTTCAACTCAATTTCGATGACACCCTCAAGGAACCCACAGTTTTACCTACCCGAGTTCCAACTCTTCTAATTAATGGAGCTTCTGGTATTGCTGTAGGGATGGCAACCAATATGCCTCCGCACAACTTGACTGAAGTTGTTGATGGAACAATTCAATATATCGAAAATAACGATATAACGATTGAGCAATTAATTCAAACAATAAAGGCTCCTGATTTTCCAACAGGAGGAACCATTTATGGATATGATGGTGTTCGTGAAGCTTTTTTGACGGGTAGAGGACGTATTGTCATGCGCGCCAAAGCAAACATTGAGGAAGTTAACGGGCGTGAGTGTATCATTGTAACCGAAATACCCTATCAGGTAAATAAAGCAGAGATGATTCGCAAGACCGCTGAAATGGTCAATGACAAAAAGCTAGAGGGAATTAGTTCCATTCGTGATGAGTCCGATAGAAACGGAATGCGGGTGGTATATATACTGAAGCGAGACGCAGTTCCGAACATAGTTCTAAATAAATTATATAAATACACTCAACTTCAATCTTCTTTTAGTGTAAATAATATTGCCCTAGTCAACGGTAGACCTCAAATGTTGAATCTAAAAGAGATGATTCATTATTTTGTTGAGCATCGCCATGATGTTGTTGTAAGACGTACCAAATATGAGTTAAAAAAAGCAGAGGATAGAGCCCATATACTAGAGGGATTAATCATTGCTTCAGACAATATTGATGAAGTCATCAAAATCATCAGAGCTTCTAAAAGTGCAGATGAAGCGAGAGAAAATTTAATAAAACATTTCAAGTTATCTGAAATTCAAGCCAAAGCAATTGTCGAAATGCGTTTGAGACAATTGACAGGTTTAGAGCAAGACAAGCTAAGAAAGGAGTATGATGATTTGTTAGTTACTATTGCTGATTTGAAAGACATATTGGATAAGAAGGATCGAAGAATGGAAATCATTAAGGAGGAGCTCCTTGAGATTCGAGCCAAATACGGTGATGAACGTCGTTCTAATATTGAATATGCTGGAGGAGACTTTAGTATGGAGGATATGATTCCGAATGAGCAAGTTGTTATTACAATTTCACATGCTGGATATATCAAAAGAACACCACTCAATGAATATAAAACTCAAAATAGAGGTGGAGTAGGTCAAAAAGCCTCTACAACGCGAGATGAAGATTTTCTCCAAGACTTGTTTGTTGGAACAAACCATCAGTATATGTTATTCTTTACGCAAAAGGGAAAATGTTTCTGGATGCGGGTTTATGAAATTCCTGAAGGTTCCAAGACTGCCAAGGGTCGAGCGATTCAAAACTTGATCAACATTGAACAAGACGACAAGGTGCAAGCCTTTATTTGTACGCAAGACCTTAAAGATGAGGAATACATCAACAGTCATTATGTGATCATGGCGACTAAAAAAGGCCAAGTGAAGAAAACTTCATTGGAGCAATATTCAAGACCGAGAGCTAATGGGATTAATGCCATCAGCATTAAAGATGGGGATGAACTTTTAGAAGCAAAACTAACAAATGGCAACAGTCACGTGATGTTGGCTGTTAAATCTGGAAAAGCGATTCGCTTTGAGGAGAGTAAAACGCGTCCGATGGGTCGTGGCGCTTCTGGAGTAAGAGGAATTACTTTAGCCGACACCCAAGATGAAGTGGTTGGAATGGTTGCTGTAAATGATATGGATGCAAACATCTTAGTGGTTTCTGAAAACGGATATGGTAAACGATCAAGTTTAGATGACTACCGTATTACCAATCGTGGTGGAAAAGGGGTGAAAACGATTTCCATCACAGACAAAACAGGAAAGCTAGTAACTATCAAAACAGTAACTGATTTGGATGACTTGATGATAATTAATAAATCAGGCATTGCAATCCGGATGGAAGTAGCTGCACTTCGTGTAATGGGTCGAGCAACTCAAGGAGTGAAATTGATTAATTTAAAAGGCGATGATACTATTGCAGCCGTAGCAAAAGTAATGAATGATGACGACCCAATTGAAGATGTAAATGAAATTGACATTAATGATGGCACTATTATTGAATAAATACAATTAAACAATTATAAATCTAACAATGAAAAATAATATCTTTTTACTTTTTATCTTATCAATATCCCTTTCTTTTGGACAAAAGAAAGAGGTTAAAAAAGCGAACAAGTTATTTGATGCAGGTGATGTGGCAGGTGCGCAAAGCTTATTAGAAACGAACGCTGCTATTTTTGATCAGGCAGATGCTAAAATATTGAATCAAAAATTATATTTAGAGGCTCAAATTGCTCAAGCAAACAAAAATTTTCAAGTTGCTTTCGATAAATTTAGTGCCTACATAGCTGCGGGAGGTGACAACTCAGAATACGACACCCAAATTCAACAATTAACCTCAGAGATCGTCAATAGTGCGATTGAAGATAATGAGCAGAAAAATTTTAAAGAAGCTGCTGTCAAATTATATTTAGCATATTCTATTAATACAGACACCAATAAAGATTATCTCTATTATGCTGCATCAAGTTCTATAAATGATGGCGATTATGAAGGAGCTTTAGTGTATTACACTAAATTAAGAGACATCAAATATGAAGGGATGACGACTCGTTATTTAGCTAAATCCGTTGCCTCTGGAGAAGAAATTGAGTTTTCAGAAACTGAATACGATTTGTACAAAAAAACGAAAGAATATACTGATTTTAGAGAAGAAACTTCCGAATCTAAATTCCCTGAAATAGTAAAAAACATCGCTTTAATATATGCTCAATTAGGAGATGATGAAAAGGCAATGGATGCAGTGAAAGAAGCGAGAAAATCCAATCCTAAAGATTTGAATTTGATTTTAACGGAGGCAAATTTATATATTCAACTTAATGAAAATGATCGCTTTGAGGAATTAATGAAAGAAGCCATTGCTCAGGATCCAAATAATAGCTCTCTTTATTTTAATTTAGGGGTGGTGAATGCTCAACGGGGAAATGCAGAGGAAGCAAGAACCTATTATGAAAAATCAATTGAATTAAATCCTGAGTCGGAAGCAGGATATTTGAATTTAGTTTCTCTAATCTTAGAAGGAGAATCAAAGATTGTTGAGGAAATGAATTCTTTAGGAAATTCTAGAGCAGATAACGCCCGTTATGAAGTGCTTAAAACATCACGAGAAGATGTTTACAAAGAGTGTGTGCCTATTTTAGAAAAACTGATTGTGGTAAGTCAAAATCAGGAAGCTATCAAAACACTAATGAATATTTATGGAACTCTTGGAGATAACGAAGGGTTCATGAAGATGAAAGCTCTTGTAGAATAAAGAGTGGATTTGAAAATAAAAAAAGCCCTTATGAACTAAGGGCTTTTTTTATATCATCTTCTTAATAATTCTCAGTTTATGTGTATGCTGTTGGGTATCTACATTGTAGATTCCTGTTTGATCAATACGGTCTATGCGGACCTTGCCATGAGCATGAAGAATATAATTGTTTTTAAGTAAAAGTCCCACATGAATAATTTTACCCTCATCATCGTCAAAAAAAGCAAGGTCTCCAGGTTCACTTTCGTCAATAAAACTTAGTGTAGATCCCAACAATACCTGCTGTGAGGCATCTCTTGGGATAAAATGTCCATTAATTCTATATACCATCTGTGTCAAGCCAGAACAGTCAATTCCCATTGGGGTTTTACCCCCCCAGAGATAGGGTGCATTTAGGTATAATGAGGCCGTCTCGAGTAGCTTTGCTTTTTCTTTTTTACCGCTTACACTTGGCCCTGAATAGGTGTGATTCAAAAACGAAACCCCACTAACATTACTTCCTATGACTAGTGAAGTAAGATGATTGTCTTGGGTTTCTATGTAGTCAATTAAGCGTGTGCTGTAAGCTGCTGATTGAAGGCCTATATTTACAGCCTCTTTTTTTGAGAGAAGTTGCCCTTGTTTTTTATCAATCCAACCCGTGTAATCATCCAACAGGGTAGTGATGTGATACCATTCCTTCTTTTTGCCAATAACTTTAAAACAATCTCCATATAAAAGCTGTGAAACCATCTCACTTCTGTGATTATTTTCTTTTCGCATCGGAACGATGCTTAGATGACAGATACCGTATTCCAAACTATATTTTTAAAGCGTATGCTTTTATTTAAAACACAAAAATAGCGAATTCTATTCCCTAAGCCTCGATCTGTTTTTAAAATAGCAATCAAAACAATTAGATTGTGTAGTTTTGAAGATAAATATTGATTTTGAAAACCTTCTGGAACTTCATTGTGGCAAAACAGAATATACTTTATAAGTCTATACTCATACTTTCCAGTTCTTTGCTCATCCTTTACCTTTTTCCTATAGAAGGACAATTTAAGTATGAATTTCAAAAGGGGAGGGTATGGCAATATCCCAGTTATTATGCTCCTTTTGATTTTTCTATTTTAAAGTCTGAGGCAGAGGTTCAAGAAGATAAGGAAGAGGCGCTTCGTTTGTTGAAACCCTATTTACGTAGTGATCTTAAAATTAAAATGGAGGTATTTACTCGTTATCAAGACGAATTTACTCGTTTTTTTCCCTCCCTAGAAAACCCCATGTTATTTGATAGTGTTTATCAATTTGGAGAGCAATTATTGCATAAAATATATGAATATGGTGTGCTACCTCCCAACTATAAGCATCAAGGGAATAGTGAGATTTTACTCATACAGGAGAATATAGAAACTCCTCTTTCTATTGACGATCTTTTTAAATCGGACTCTTTTTATGACAGTTTGTCTAATTGGTTTAGAGGATCAAATTATGAAGACTATTTTGACGGGTTTAATGAATTGTTTTTTGAATTAATTACTCCTAATGTGTCTCTTGATTCTGTTTTTTATCAAAATGCAGTCAATGAAACCTTACAGAGCATCTCACTTTCACGAGGTGTGGTCGCCACAGGAGAATTAATTATCGCTGAGGGTGAAGTTGTTGACAAGAGCCATTTTGAAATATTGAACTCTCTTCGGAACGAGTTTTCAATGCAAGAAAATGAGGGTCAAAGCTCCGTTTGGGTTTTGATAGGTTATTCAATATTAATTTTCTTGACTTTTTCGCTACTGCTTTTGTTTTTACATAAGTATCGTTTTTCAATTTATGAAAACAACCGTAAGCTAACCTTCATTTTTTTTAATATTGTTTTTGTTGTTTTGGTGACGACTTTTTTGATCGGATACAATACAGTGCTTATTTTCGCGACGCCACTTTGTATATTACCCTTAATTATTAAAGCTTTTTTTGATGCTCGCTTGGGACTTTTTGCTCATGTGTTAACAGTGCTTTTAATTGGGTTTATAGTTCCTAATAGTTTTGAGTTTGTTTTTCTACAAATTGTTGCAGGAATAGTCACGATTCAATCTATTGATCAATTGTATCGTCGTGCCAATTTGTTTATCTCTGTAGGTCAAATTGTTTTGGTTTATTTAATTGCGTACATCGCTTTCACAATTGTACAAGAAGGAACGTTTTTAAAAATTGATTTGGTAACCATTGGTTTGTTTCTGCTCAATGGCCTTTTAATGCTTTTTGTGCAACCCTTAATATACATATATGAAAAGCTTTTTGGTTTGGTTTCAGATGTTTCTCTGTTGGAACTATCCGACACGAATACAAAGCTATTGAAAGAGCTCTCCGATCAAGCTCCAGGAACTTTTAATCATTCATTGCAAGTCGCTAACCTAGCTGAGGCTGCAGCCAATGAAATAGGAGCCAACACTTTGTTGGTTCGAGTAGGTGCACTATACCATGACATTGGAAAACTTAAACAACCCAAGTATTTTTCTGAAAATGAAATCACTTTGGCTACCCCACATGACGCGCTCACTCCCAAACAAAGTGCTCAAATTATTATAAATCATGTATCAAATGGAGTTGAAATTGCACAAAACAATAAATTGCCTGACCGAGTAATTGATTTTATTAGAACTCATCACGGTACTACAACGGTTTATTATTTTTATAAAAAGCAATTGGAATTAAATCCCAATGACACCTCCATTGAGGAGTTTCAATATCCCGGACCCCGACCCTTTTCGAAAGAAACAGCCATTTTGATGATGGCAGATGCCGTAGAAGCAGCCTCTAAAAGTCTGAAGGCTCCCGATGTAGATCAGTTGGAACGTTTCATTGAGAAAATTATAACAGGTAAAATGGAGGAGCATCAGTTTAATGAATCTGACATTACCCTAGCTGAAATAGAGACTGTTAAAAAAGTACTTTTACGTAAATTAATTAATGTCTATCAGCTTAGAATAGAATACCCAGAATAATTTTTAAAAAAGATTGTTTTCTTATTCAGGAAGACTTACTTTTGTGCTCCATTATTTAGGAGAGGTGCCAGAGTGGTAATGGAGCAGATTGCTAATCTGTCGACGGGCAACCGTCGCCAGGGTTCGAATCCCTGTCTCTCCGCTCTAAAGTCCTGAAAGCCCTGTGTTTTTGGGACTTCTTTTTTTCAGTTGCCTGCAGAGTTGCCTTTTCTATTTCTGACAACACTGATTTTCACTCTTCAAACTTTGCTGTTTTTCTATTGAGTATCTTTGAGTATTCAAATAAAATTCATTCCAATTCCAAGTATTTAATAACCAGCAAGGGCATGGATTACCTTAATCTATGCTATTGCATAAACTTAAGAGAATGAATTTATCAAAAGATTATGCAGATGTTATCCAACAATTACAATGGAACTACTTCGCAACTTGAAGAACACCTTATAATATACACACCATCACAGTAAGAAACTGGCTAACAAAGCTTCTACAGCGCTCTAATAAGGTCGAACAGGCATTCTTTGTAACAAAAAGAGACAAGGGAGATTATAACAAACTACATGCTCATATACTTATTGGCACTAGTACAGATATGACCTATCAGGAAGTTAAGTATGGAATGGGTAATGTATCAGTAGGAGATTATCAACCAATATATGATAGATAGTGAAGCAGTAACTAAACACATAGGTAAAGATGTGGGCTATGACATTGTATTTAAAAGCTAAAAGTTTCCATCCAACATTAATCCAAACCAAGGGCATGGCTTTTAGAAAACGGTTTTTCTATTGGAACAATAGGATTGGATATGTAAGCTAAACTTTATATCTTAGAGGTATTATTAACCATAAATCGATTAAAATGAAAAAAACACTAGTACTATTATTTTTAATTTCAGCATTTTCAATAAATGCCCAAAGTTATATTCAAATGGAGGTAATTACCCTTAAAAGTGGTCAAGAAGATGAATATTTAAAAATTGAGGAGTTTTTTAGCGAGGTGAAAAAACTTGCTGTTAAAAAAGGGCTCCAATCCGGATGGGCAGTATTCAAAAATATTCCAAACGACCAAAATAAAATTGAAGGATTAACTTATCCAGACTACATGGTGTTTAATCTATATGACTCTAAAGAACAAATGGAACAGAGTGTCGACATCAATAGTTTAACAAATATGGCCCATAAGGGAAAAACCAAAAAGAAAGTAATTAAAAAGATGCTTTCAAGTTGGTCGTCGCCAAGGCAAGAAACAAGAAATTATACTTATAAAAGAATTTCAAATACTGATTGGGGTTTAGGAGAATTCAAAAAGGGTTTAAAAATGTACGGTGCACCTATTCAGCAATTAGACGAAAATTATGTTAACTATGAATTAGAGTTTTTCAAAAAAGGACACGATAAACAGATTGAGACAAAAGAAAGGGGCTGGTGGGAATTAAATGAAATAATAAACTCAAGTGATAATGCATTAAAAGAGATGACGCACATTCTTTTTGAAGCTCCAGGTCCGATGTGGGGTAAAATAGAGAGTCCTGAACCGACTTTCACAGAAAGAATGATGAGTGAAAATGGTCAAAAGACCAGAAAAATGTGGCCTCATTTTGAAATGGAACTTCAATATTTTGCCTTTAATAATTAGTGCTAACTCAACCCTCTCCAGCGGAGGGTTTTTTTTACCCCAATGGATACAATCCAAATCCCTTCTAATCAATTGATATCATT
>Ga0228662_1000317_pt1 | contig 25417 bp, 20 predicted proteins | sample 76DmetaG_FD_183173 | JGI IMG/M metagenome (GOLD analysis project Ga0228662, IMG submission 183173) | Seawater microbial communities from Monterey Bay, California, United States - 76D | ecosystem: Environmental > Aquatic > Marine > Coastal | place: USA: California | collected 2016-11-10
TCTCTTAACGGAGGATGATTTGGAAATTAATAAAGCGAGAAAAAATGTAGGAAGATATGCAGGTAATTTCCAAGGTAAATTGGAATACCAACCCAATAAAAGTTCAACACTTACGTTGTTTGGTTCATTTAATCAGAGTCAAGGTAATAACTTTAGCTATGATCAAAGTTTAATGAACTACAACAGATATAGTAATTCTACCAACCAAACCTTACGAACTTATTTGAAATTCACACAAAGACTAGGATCTACAAGCGAGGAGGATAAAGAAAAGAAGAAGTCACTTTTTTCTGATGCATTTTATAACATAAGGGTTGATTATCAAAGCACATGGCAAGAAAATCAAAATTTAGATCATGGTACGAACTTTTTTGATTACGGATATATTGGAAAATTTACGGAGTATAGAAGACCCTTTTATCAGTTTCAAAGAACACCAACTTTGCACATCGATCAAAATGGAGATACCTCTACGCGTCAGAACTATTTTGATTTAATTGGAAGTTTCAATACACAAATAACATTTGAGCCGAGTGATAAAAATCCAGTTCGAGCAAATTATACAAGTCAGTTGTTTAATGAAGCAGAAGCTTCAGGTAATCAGTTTGCTTCGACTAATCAAATTCAGCAAGGTCTAGGCCTATTAAATGGTTTTTCTCCAGGATATTCTTATTCTTTATGGGCAAATCCTGGGTTGGGTAATAATGGATACTCAAAATCACAATTTGAGCGAATAGCTGCATACGCACAAGGTGAAGCTATTTTAAATTTAGAAAACACGCATGATCTTCAGTTCGGTATTTATTATGAGCAGACTTTATTTAGTAGTTGGTCACTGGGTGCTGGTAACTTATGGACCTTAATGCCATTATTGGCTAATAGCCATATTTCAAATCTAGATCAGGTTACAGAAAATGGTTATGTTATTGGAGGTATTCATACCTACGACCAGAATGGGTTATTTACAGATACAGTAAATTACAACATACGAATAGATAAAGATCAACAAAAGACTTTTGATAAGAACTTAAGAGCTAAATTAATTGCTGATGGAGCAACAGACGTTTATGGTAATCCTTACACAGAGTCTTCATATATTGATATTAATAGTTTAAGCCCTAGCACATTTAGCTTAGACATGTTTAGTGCTGGAGATTTATGGAACAACGGAAATTCATTTGTAGGATACTTTGGATACGATTATCTTGGTAATAGAACTCGTAAAGCATTTTCGTTTACTGACTTTACAAATGATGATGCAACGAAAGGTATCGGATCTTTTTCTCCGATATCAAATGCTATTTGGTTGCAAGATAAATTCCAGTTCAAGGATTTAGTTCTTCGTTTGGGTGTTCGTGTTGAACGCTACGATGGAAACCAGTTAGGTCTAAAAGATCAGTATTCTCTATTCCCGACCTACAGTGCTGGGGAAATTGCTAGTATTGAATCGGGTGAAAGAGGTAGTAACTTGCTTGCAAATTATACCATTCCACAAACGATTGGAGATGACTACGTTGTTTATGTAAATGATATTGAAAGTCCAAGTGAAATAATAGGTTTTAGAAATGGCAATAAGTGGTACGACGATCAAGGGGGAGAGTTATCAAGTCCAGATCAACTTGCTCAGGCTACTAAGAGCGGTAGGATTCAACCTTTCCTTCAATCTACGGAAGAAGATTTAGTTCCTGAAGCTTTCCAAGATTATACGCCTTCAATCAATGTGTTGCCTCGTGTGATGTTCTCATTCCCAATCAATTCTGAAGCATTATTTTTTGCTAGTTATGATAAACTAGCTCAACGACCACAAGATGGAGCCATTTTCGCACCAATTAATAGATACGATTATCTTGAAGAAAATCAAGGAGGTACATTACCCAATGCAAATCTTCAACCACGTGTGACTACAAGTTATGAACTAGGATTTAAGCAAACACTTACACAAAATTCTGCCTTGAGTTTAATTGCAGCATATCGATCTACCAAGGGAGATTTTGCTCTCGTTCAAATTACACAAGCCTATCCTATTACATATAGTAGTTATCAAAATTTAGACTTTGAAACAATTAAAAACTTTAGAGCTGAGTACGAATTAAGAGGTCAGGGGAGAACATCTCTTGGGTTGAATTACTCACTTTTATTTGCTGATGGTACGGGGTCAAATATCAATTCAGCTGCTGCACTTATTCAAGCGGGCCAGCCGAATTTAAGATCACTCTATCCAACTCAACGTGACATTAGACATCAGATATCTGCAGTTTTAGATTATCGTTTCAAAGGAGGTAATGATTATACAGGTCCTATCTGGTTTGATAAACGTGTTCTTCAAAATTTTGGAGCAAATTTTATCATTTCTGCTAAGTCTGGTGAGCCTTATTCTGCATACATTAACCCAATTGCAAGTGCTGCCTCTGGGTCTGCACAAAGACAATCATTGGATGGTAACCCATTCGGATCTCGATTACCATGGCAATTTAAAGTGGATGCAAATTTCTCTAAGAATTTTGATGTCAAAAAGAAGAATCCTAAAGATAATTTTAGGAGACAATCCATGCAAATACAAGCATTCCTATGGGTTCAAAACCTATTCAATTCCAAGAATATTCAGCGAGTTTATGGATTTACGGGGCTTGCCAATAGCGATGGTTGGTTGAGTTCACCACAAGGTATTCAAGAAGCTAACAATGCAGTGAACACGCAATCATACATGGCGTTATATAATGCTAAAGTAGAAAGCCCTTATTTTTATGAAACTCCAAGATTAGTTAGGTTAGGTTTAAGAGTATACTTCTAATTAATTTTACTAACGAAGAAAAGAAACAATGAAGAAATCGATGAGAAAATATGTATTATCACTTATAATAGTTTGTTCTGTAAGTGTATTTGCTAAAGAAAATATAGATGTAGAAGAGCCAAGGACAACTAGGGCTTCTAGTTCTGGAATGCAGATGAAATTTGGTTCAGACTGTGATCCTGCTACTCAAAGTGCCGATTTGGACGTTAATAACGTTCGAACTAAAATTTTGAATGGTGGAGATATGTGGTGGGATTTAAATGCTGCTCGATACGAGATACCTAAATTGGTAGATGTAAATGCCGTAAGAAAGAACAGTCTTTTTTCTGGAGCAATATGGATTGGGGGGTTAGACCAAGCAGAAAATTTAAGATTAGCTGCGATGACGTATCGTCAACGTGGATCTGATTTTTGGCCTGGACCACTTGATCAAGCTACGGGTAATACTTCCAAAGCACAATGCGACGAGTGGGACAGAATATATAAAGTGGATGGTAAAAATATTATAGATCATGCCAATAACTTCACAGGAGTTGTTAACGAACAGATAGAAGAATGGCCTGGTGAGTACGCTCCTTATTATGATGGTGATGGTGATGGGACTTACAATCCACAAAATGGTTTGGATTATCCAGTACTACAGAACCAATGTAGGGGTCAAAAAATAGATAATGAAGCAGAGGATCAACCCGATCAAATGCTTTGGTGGATATATAACGACAAAGGAAATATTCATACTGAAACTCAAGGTGATCCAATTGGAGTAGAAATGCAAACTACAGCATTTGCCTTTGCCACCAATGACGAAATCAATGACATGACTTTCTATACTACATTGATTACTAATCGAGGAGCTACAGAGCTAAATAACACATACTTTGGTCAATGGGTTGATGCAGATCTAGGAAACTATGCAGATGATTACGTTGGATGTGATGTTGGACTTTCTTTAGGCTTTTGCTACAATGGTGATGATAACGATGAGGGTGTACTTGGATACGGACTAAACCCCCCATCTGTTGGGGTGGATTTTTTCGAAGGTCCAAAAATCAAACAAATTGGTCCAGGTGGAGTAGAAGAAGAAGTAGAGCTTGGAATGAGCAAGTTCGTTTACTATAACAATACCCAAGATAACATTAATGGTAACCCATTTATTGCGACAGACTTTTATAATTATTTGAGGGGTAAATGGCGTACAGGAACAGATATACAGTTCGGGGGTAATGGAATTACTGGAACAGATGGAACTAAAGCAGACTGGATGTTTCCGTTTGACACGGATACAACGCACCCTGGTCAGAATTGGAATGAGAATTCAGCAGGTAATCAACCTGCAGACCGACGATTTATTCAATCTTCAGGTCCCTTTGTGTTAGAGCCAGGTGCTGTTCAAAAACTAACAGTTGGTGTAGTATGGGCAAGAGCACCTTTTGGTGGAGCTACGGGTTCACTAGAGTTGTTAAAATTAGCGAGTAGTCGAGCACAAGAGTTATTTAACTCGTGCTTTGATTTAGTCGATGGTCCAGACGCACCTGAAGTAGAAGTTCATGAGCAAGATCAGCAAATTGTGTTGTCACTAGGTTTGACAAACACGGAGCGTGTAGAAAAATATAGAGATACCCTTTTGGATGGTGCCAATCGAGAAGAATATTTTGGTTTCCAAGGATATCGTGTATTCCAATTAAAAGATGGAGGAGTTAGTCTTTCTGAGTTGGATGATTTGAGTAAGGCAAGAGAAATTTTTCAGTGCGATTTAGAAGATGAGTTTGATGTTTTGATTAATCAAGAGTTTCAGTTTGATGTAGGATCTCCTATCCCAGTTCTCAAAGTAAGAGGGGATAATAAAGGTCTATTTCATACTATACGTATAACTGAAGATGAGTTTGCTACGGGATCTAACAAGACGTTGGTGAATTTTCAAACGTATTACTACATCGTTCTATCATATGCTGCTGGTGAGAGTAATACTCGACCATACTTACCAGGCCGAAAAATTAAAAAGTTCAGTGCATCTCCTCACAAGCTAGAACCAAAATTTGGAGGTTCAAGTGTGCCTTCTTTTTATGGTGATGGTCCAGAATTGCAACGTCTTTCTGGCAAAGGAAATGGTATGAATGATTTGGAATTAAAATCAGAGGTTATAGAGGATATTCTTAGAAATAATAGCGTTGCAAATCCAATCTATGAGAATGGAATGGGGCCAGTTGATATAAAAGTTATCGATCCTCTTAAAATACCATTAGGAGAATTTGAATTATCACTTGTGCCAAAAGGAGTTACTCAGAATGCAGGAAATAATGAAGATAGCCTTTGGGCAGACAGCACGGCTTGGATATTAACCAACCTTACAACGGGTGAGTCGGTTACTTCAGACACTAGTTTAGCTTATGAGAATGAGCAAATTATTTTAGCTTCAACCACTGGTAAAAGTATTTTGGATTGGGGTATGGCCGTAACAATTAGCCAAATAGCTGCACCAGGGGTAGATCCAGTTCGAAACTTAGAAAATGGGTTTGTAGACTGGTCAGTTACTTTTTCTGATCCGAGTAATGAATGGCTTTCTGCTGTTCGAGATAACGATGCAGGTAATGCCAACCAATTAGGAATGTTTGATTGGATACGCTCAGGAGTTAATGGTAGATTAGATGGTTTTAATGACCCATCATTCCATGATTATGCTTCTAGCGGGAATGCACTAGATCCAGACGCAAAATATGAGTCTATCTGGGAAGGGCGTATTGCCCCCAACAGATTGGTTTCAAATACACTAGCGGCAGCAACTCCAGGTCGTCCAGCAACCTCAGTTCAAGCCATGACTTTTGGTTATCAAGCAATGCAAGGGATTGGCCTTGATAAATTAAGCAGTGTGGATATTGTCCTTACGCCAGATGAATCTAAATGGAGTGAGTGTGTGATGTTAGAGCTTGGTGAAGATGCAGGTCTTAATCAAGACCAAACTGAGAAGTTTTCAATGCGTACAGGCACACTTTCTTATAAAGGTTCTGATCTAAAACCAGGAAAAACAATTTTCCCAGGATATGCTATTAATGTAAATACAGGTGAACGATTGAATATTATTATAGGAGAAGATTCCTACCAAAGAAGTGAAAATGGAAGGGATATGAAGTGGAATCCAACAGATAGGAATCGATTAGTTAATGGAACGTATGCTTCTTTTGGAGGGAGACATTTCATTTATGTAATGGGGTCTCACAAAGGGATTGCCACTGCCATTCATCCGAAGCTTCCTATTTATGATAAAGGAGAAGAGTATTATAGTATGTTGTCATCGATGACAGTTGCTAATAGGACGTCTACTCTTACCAAAATTTTCCAAAACTGTGATTGGGTAATCCCAGCTTTAATGGCACCTGGGAAGTCATTGGTTGAAAATGAGGATGGAATTCCAACTCCACCTAATGAAGTGAAAGTAAGACTTCGTGTGGGTATGCCATATGGTGTAACACCCGAAACTTCAGATATAAACGAAGGTCGTCCTAAATACAAGTTTAGTACTGAAGATATCTACAATGATATTAATAAGGAAAATGGTCGTGCAGCTTTAGACATGGCTAATATTGTTCCTAACCCATATTATGCATTCTCTGGATATGAAGGAAGTGCAATTGATAATAGAGTAAAGCTTACTAATTTGCCAGTGAAATGTGAGATATCGATTTACACATTGGATGGTGCTTTGGTTAGAAGAATAAAAAAGGATGATATTACTACTGAAGCTGATTGGAACTTAAAAAATAATGCGAATGTTCCTATTGCCAGTGGATTGTATATCATTCATATTGATGCTGGAGATTTAGGAGAGAAAATTTTGAAGTGGATGGGAGTAATGAGAGAGTTAGATTTAGATTCTTTCTAAGACCAATAAATTAGAAAACAAATTAATGAAAAAAACAATCATATTAGCAATCATTTTATCTGCTTCGACAGCTATTTTAGCAGGAAACCCAGATAGAATTGGACAAGCAGGAGCCACTCAATTAAATATTAATGGTTGGGGTAGAAGCTCTGGTTGGGGATGGGCCTCAGTAAGTAGTGTCAAGGGATTGGAATCGATTTACAATAATATTGGTGGGCTAGCTCATACAGATAACACTGAGATTATTTTTTCTAGAACATCTTGGTTAATGGGAAGCGACATAAGCATCAACACATTCGGGTTTGCTCAAAATATTGGCGGGTCTGGTGGTCTTGGAGTTAGTATTATGAGTTACGATATGGGTGAAATACCCATCACAACTTACGAGCAACCAGATGGAGGAATTGGAACTTATAAACCAAGATTTACCAACATTACAGCTGCTTATTCTAAGCGTTTTACTCAAGAAATATCTGGGGGAATTGGAGCTAAAGTTTTTTCAGAATCAATTACCAATGCAAAAGCACAAGGGATTGCACTAGATGCGGGTATTCAATATATTACAACGCTTCGAAAAGCGGATAAAATCAAGAAAAATGACGTAAAATTTGGAGTTTCACTTAAAAATATTGGACCTGATGCTCGCTATGCTGGTGATGGACTGTCAACGAAATTACAGAACCCTACCAAGGGGGTAGAATATACGGTGAATCAAAGAGCAGCAAAGTTTAATTTACCTACTTTGATGAATATCAGTGCCTCTTATGATTTGAGATTAGACAACAATGATGAGACTTATTTTCATCGATTTACTCCTGCGTTTACATTTACCAATAATGCATTTGCAAATAACCAATTTACACTAGGTGCTGAGTATGCTTATAAGAGTATGTTTCAGATTAGAGCAGGATATGCCTATGAAGATGGCATAACAAGCTACGAAACCAGAGTAAATGCATTCACTGGAGTTATGGGAGGCTTTACTTTTGAGGTTCCGATTAAAAAAGGGTCTGCCAATACTTTTGGATTAGATTATTCATATAGACATTCAAACCCATTTGGGGGGTCGCACTCTTTTGGAGTTCGATTGAGTTTAGGAGAATAGTCCTACAATTTACTAAAATTTAACCTTATGTCCCCGCACGTTGTTGCGGGGCTTACTTTTTATAAAAACATGTCAATAAACTACGTTTCACAAGAAGGATATGATTCACTCAAAGAGCAAATTGCTCACTTGGAAAAAGTTGAGCGAAAGAAAATAAGCAATCAAATTGCCGAAGCACGTGATAAAGGTGATTTGTCTGAAAATGCAGAATATGATGCAGCTAAAGAAGCTCAAGGGCTTTTAGAAATGAAAATTTCAAAGTTGAAGAATACCATGGCTAACTCTCGAGTTATTGATCCTAAGGATTTGGATTTGAGTAAGGTAAATATTCAGACCAAGGTTAGATTGATGAATAAGAAATTTAATAAGGAGGTTACCTATTACATTGTAGCTGAAAGTGAATCTAATTTAAAAGAGCATAAAATTTCGGTGAAATCTCCAATTGGTGAGGGGTTAATGGGCCGAAAAGTAGGGGACATTGTTGACATCCAAGTTCCTGCTGGTGTAATCCAATTTGAAATCTTGGAAGTCAGTTTGTAATGACCATTTTTGAAAAAATCATAGCCGGTGAAATACCTTCTTATAAAGTAGCTGAAACGGAAAACTGTCTCGCGTTTTTAGATGCTTTTCCACTCAAACAGGGTCATGTACTTGTGATACCTAAACTCCCAACGGATTATATTTTTGATTTGAATGATCATGATTATACAGAACTTCATCTATTTGCTAAAAAAGTAGCTAAAGCTATGAAATCTGTTTTGCCTTGCAATCGAATTGGAGTTGCAGTCATCGGATTAGAAGTTCCTCATGCTCATATTCACTTGGTCCCAATTAATTCTGTTGGAGATATTGATTTTTCTCAACCTAAGATTGTAATTGAAGCTAATCAAATGAATGAAATAGCTGCTTCAATACATAAAGCTTTTCAGGAATTAGATTGATGATTATTTAATCTTGTCTGGATTTTTTGAAACGAAGCTGCTCCAACTACTAAAATGTTTGTTTGTATTTTCTTGTCCAGGTTTGTATGAGAAATAGTGACATATAGCAATTGCTAGAGCATCCGTAGCATCAAATTTCGAATGAAGTGTTTCTAGGTTTAATAATGACTTAACCATTGCTGCTACTTGTTCTTTGGTTGCAGTTCCTCTACCTGTAACACTTTGTTTTATTCTCCTGGGAGCATACTCAAAGATGGGTATGTTTCGATTAAGTGCTGCTGCCATACTTACCCCTTGTGCTCGTCCAAGTTTTAACATGCTTTGAGCATTTTTACCATAGAATGGTGCCTCAATAGCAAATTCGTCTGGTAAGTAGGTATCAATAAGTTTGGAGCATTGATCGAATATGGATTGGAGTTTCATGGCGTGGTTAATTTCAGACCGTAAATCAAAAATCCCCATACTGATATAGTTTAGCTGATTTTTCTTAATTCCGATGACTCCATATCCAGCAATATTAGTACCAGGGTCTATGCCCAAGATTATTTTATCGTAAGTATTATCTTTCGCCACGCTTAGATACAAAGTTAACCCTAACCCAATTAAAGATTATTAACACATCATTAATAGATGAAAGCTAACCAATACACCAATATATACACTGTGTTAAAGTGGGGGTTTAGTATTTTGTCATTTCTATTTTTTTATCAATCGATTAACGAATTAGACTGGGATAGTCATTTTGCTCCCTTATTTAAGTCTGCATTCAAATCCTATCCATTGGGATTTATTGGTGTGTTTTTGATGGTTATTCTCAATTGGAATTTTGAAGCAATGAAATTCAAAATACTATTAAAATCTAAAAGCTTATCCAGAATCCGATTATTCTTTACGGTACTAGGAGGTACGGCAATTAGCAATTTTACTCCTGCAAGGTCTGGTGAATATATTGGCCGAAGCCTTCTACTTAGAGGTATTCACCCTATTCGGGTTACTATTGCTACAGTAGCAGGTAACTTAGCACAGGTCTTAATGACATATGGGATTGGACTTTTGAGCATTTTTATAGTTTATGTTTTTTTTGATTTTTACGATCAATGGGCTGATCAAAATTCTTACATTTTAGCAATCATACTATGCTTTTTGCTCTTGCTTTTTATCCTGCTTTCCAAGAGAATAATTCAGTTGTTGAATAGAGTTTTGCCATCTAAAATTAGTTCATTTTTTAAGCTAGTACAGCATTATAATTTTTCTGTATATGGACGAGTAGTTTTTCTATCTTTTCTTCGATATTGTGTTTTTTCTGCCCAACTCTTCATCTTATTACAATTATTTTCGGATTTTTCGTTACCCCTTAATTTGCTCTGGTTAGTCCCTGTAGCTTTTTTGCTTCAAAGTATAGTGCCTATTCCAGCCATATCAGACATTGGAGTTAGAGTAGGAGTTTGTGGGTTGTTATTTGGAGATTATGTATCAAATATAGCTTTGGTTCAATCTGTCACATGTTTGTGGGCTATTAATTTAATTTTACCCGGAGTGATAGGATCATTTTTTTTATTGATTTCTAATTTTATAAAAGAATGATTATTGGATATCTCATATTAATTTTTTTCCTGGCAATTTCTTATTTCTTGCTACTGAAAAAGTATGGAATTTTGTGGAAGGTTCTCCCGAGTAATCAAAAGATTGGAACATTTGAACAATCCAATAGTTCTGTCTCTATTCTAATACCATTTAGAAATGAAGATAGCGTTTTGCCACGATTAATTGATTCGTTAAATCAGCTAGACGTAACTCAAATTCATGTTGAAGTTGTTTTCATCAATGATCATTCTACTGATTCGAGTTGTGATTTACTGGATGGGTGTAACTTACCATACAAGATATGTCATCTCGATGAGAAACACGGTAAAAAGTCAGCAATTGAGATGGGTTGGAACGTGTCAAAAGGAGATTTTATTTTTCAAACAGATGCAGATTGTACATTACCTAAGAAATGGTTGAAATCTATGTTAAGATCCTTTGATAAGTCAGAGGTGACTTTTGTAAGTGGTCCTGTTATGTTTAATGATTCAAAGAGTTTTTGGCAAAAATTAGTTGCACTGGATTTTATGTCGCTTATTGCCATTGGAGCAGCACACATAAGCTGGGATAAGCCCTTGTTATGCAACGGGGCAAACATGGCTTATCGACGTAGTTTAGTTAATAAGGCAGATATTCATAATGTTCAAGCAAGTGGTGATGACGTTTTTCTTCTTCAGAGTGCCAGTAAACAATATAAAGCCATACGGTTCTGTAAGAATAAGCAAGCCATAGTTCAAACACAAGGCCCGAGTAGTTTAACTATTTTTTGGAATCAACGTCTTCGTTGGTCAAGTAAGAATAGTGATTACGATTCTACATTTAACACGATGCTTTTAGTGGGTATTTGGATGTTCAATTGTGTTATTTTAATGTCATTATTTTCTTTTCATAAGTTGGGCATCTTGGCAGCATGTTTTTTATTTATCATAAAGATATTGGCAGAGCAAAGTTTTTATTCTCAATACAAAGATTTTATGAATATTAAAAATGGTTATTGGTTAATAATGGTGGGGCAGTTATTTCATGTGTTTTATATGGCTATATTGCCACCCTTATCGCAAATACTGAGCTATACGTGGAAAGAAAGAGTCATCAAATGATTGAATTGCCAGATTTAGAATCTGAGCTACTCCGAGCTTGCTTGTTTATAGAATCATTTGAAACATTAGTTGAAGAATGTAAATTAGAGTCGAAGCAGAGTGTTATTGCAGATGCCATAAAAAACCTCATTCATTTCAAGCTCCTTATTGCTACTAATATAGATGTGAGTTTAACATGGGTTTACGATAGCGATAAAATGATGGATAGCTCATTTAAAGCTACTGCTAAGGGTGTGGAATGGATGGAGTTAAATCCGCCAGATTAGCCTAATTTTTTTTAAATCCCAAACGTTTGCCCGTAGCAAATCCTCTTGGATTATTGAAATAGTCTTTCTCTTGGACAGTTATTTCTTTCATACTATCAATGGGAGGGATGTAAAGATCAAAATCAAGAGCATAAAGCATAGTTTGTTCAATTACCTTAATAATAGACTCGCTATCAATTTTTTGTTTGTTAAAGTCTTTAAAGAGAAAGTCCAATTGACGTTGACCATCAACATAAAAATTGCCTTCACAGTTTATAAATATTCGAGCAAGTAAATACCCGATGTCTCCTAGGCGTTGATATTTCAATGAGTCAGACAAAAAGTTATACGCCTGAATCATACCGCAATACCCTCGGTCTGTGGCCTCGCTAACGTATGATGTTTTGCTGATTTCGTGCTCAGGTGGAAAGTTGAATATGTTAGTGTGCATGATAAAAGCAATGGTATCTCCACTAAATTTTAAGTGAAATTCAAATTCTCCAATTTCTTTAAGTTCTACCTCCAAGCTTTTATCTTTTGATACAACTTCAGGGGTTAGCTTATTTGAAATTTCTGTAGCACATTTCTTAAATTGCTCAAAAACAGCAAGTGTATTTCTGTAAATGTGTTGTTTTAAAGCAGCTTTATTGTTGAGTCCATCGATGATTTCAACTAGTTTTTCAGACATAGTTTTTTGTATTAATAGGGAGCAAAACTAAACTATTAATAACGGAAATAATTAACCATAGAGCTTTTAAAATAGGGGTTAAAATTGTAAATTTGCACCATCTTTAATTGAAATATAACTCACTACACTTATGTCTGAAACAGCAAAAATAAATATACAAGGGAAAGAAACCGAACTACCTCTTATCGTAGGTTCAGAGCATGAAGTGGGTATTGATATCAGTAAATTAAGAGCTGAAACTGGGGCTGTCACCTTAGATTTTGGTTATAAAAATACGGGTAGTACCTCAAGTAACATCACTTATCTAGATGGAGAAGCGGGGATTTTAAGGCACCGTGGTTATTCGATTGAGGAGTTAGCTGAAAAAGCTGATTTTTTAGAGGTTGCTTACTTATTAATAAATGGTGAACTCCCGAATGAAGAAGAGTATGAAAAGTGGGATACTGAAATAAGAAGACACACGCTGGTTAATGGAGATATTCAAAATATTTTTGATGCATGGCCAACAGGTTCTCACCCAATGGGTCAGTTGATTGCGATGATATCTTCTTTATCTTCTTTTTACCCTGAGAGTTTAGACCCAAATTCAGGTGACGAAGCGAGAATGCGAACGATTACTCGATTGCTTGCTAAAATGCCAACGATTTGTGCTATGATCTCTAAGAATAGAATAGGGCATCCATTGGTATATCCTCAAAACAGCTTAAACTATGTTGAGAATTACTTGAATATGACGTTCAAGCATGTGACAGAAGATTATCATATTGATCCAGTTCTAGTAAGTGCGATGAATAAGCTGATGATTTTACATGCAGATCATGAACAAAACTGTTCAGCATCTACTGTAAGATTGGTGGGATCTTCTCATGCAAATTTATATGCATCTATCAGTGCGGGAATTGCTGCTTTATGGGGACCTCTTCATGGAGGAGCAAACCAAAAAGTGATTGAAATGCTCGAAGCTATTCATGCAGATGGAGGTGATGCTCAAAAATATATTGACAAAGCAAAAGATAAGAGTGATCCATTTAGATTGATGGGATTCGGCCATCGCGTATACAAAAACTTTGATCCTAGAGCTAAAATTATCAAAAAGTCAGCAGACGAGGTACTTGCAAAACTTGGTGTTAATGATCCTACCTTAGAAATTGCTAAGAAGCTTGAAGAAGCTGTATTGTCTGATCCTTATTTTGTTGAACGAAAATTATTTCCAAACGTTGATTTCTACTCTGGTATTATCTATCGAGCTATGGGATTCCCAGTAGAGATGTTTACAGTATTATTCGCTTTGGGAAGACTACCAGGATGGATAGCACAATGGAAAGAAATGATGGAAGATAAACAACCTATTGGTCGTCCTCGTCAAATCTATACAGGACCGGTTACTCGTAACTTTGTTCCTCGTAGTGCAAGATAATTGAATCTCAATTAGCTAACACAGTTTTTAAAACCTTCGTGTCCAACATATATCGATCGGTAAGAATATCTTGATCTAATAAGATATAATCAGCTAATTTTCCTTTTTCTAGTGAACCAATATATTGTTCCATTCGGTTACTTTTTGCTGCCCATCGAGTCATGCCGAGTAATGCTTCTTTGGGAGACAAGGACTCATTCATCATAAAGCCTCCAATGGGTTTATTTTTCTCATTTTGGCGATATACCGCAGCATAAAATGTTTTTAAAGGGGAGATGTCTTCAACAGGAAAGTCTGTTCCCAAAGGCAAATAATTATTTAATTTTAAAAGACTGCGATAAGCATATGCACCTTTCATTCGATCAGAACAGAGACGATCTAAAGCCCAATTCATATCGCTTGTAGCATGAGTAGGTTGTACACTTGGGATGATGGAATAACTAGCAAATAAACTTCGATCCAATGGTGAAACTACCTGTGCGTGTTCAATCCTCCAACGATGATCATTTTTGCCTTTAAGGTGCTTCCCATAAATTTCGAGTACTTTTCTATTTGCACTATCTCCAATACAGTGGGTGTTTGCTTGAAAATTCATAGCCAAAATTTGCTCACATAAGGAGTCAATGGTTTTGGGATTAGTAACCCATACCCCTGTAAAGTTTTCTTCATCACAATATGGAGCTTTTAATTTTGCTCCTCTTGACCCTAATGCACCATCTGCATAAATTTTAAATGAAGATACCTGAAGCCTTGGTCTTGACATTGCTCCATTTTTTTTAAAATAATCAAAGTTTTCTTGACTTGGATTAGCCATGATATACAATCCAATGTTTAAATCACCTGTTTTTTGTAAGCTATCTATAAGTTGGATGGTATTTAAATCAAGCCCTGCATCGGTAACAGTGGTTAGCCCAGTTTTTAGACAATTTTCTTGAGCTCTTAGTATGGCTGATATTTGACTCGATCTACTTGGTGATGGGATTACTCGGTCAACTAGTTCCATGGCATTATCTGTAAGCAGGCCAGTGAGTCTCCCATTTTTTTGTTCGATAGTACCCCCGTTAATTTTAGTTGTAATAGTTATTCCAGCTAGTTCAAGTGCTTTATTATTGGCAATGGCTGCATGTCCGTCTACACGTTTTATAAATACAGGTCTATCGGGGAAGTAAATATTTAATAGGTTATTCGAAATATTTCCCTTTTGTGTCCAATCTGTTTGGTCCCAACCTCTACCAGTAATCCAATATTCATCATTTAATTTTGCAAATTCAACAGTTTTGTTGATCACATCCTCCAGACTAAATGTATTTCTTAGGTCCACTTTATTTAATGTGATACCGTATCCATAGAAATGGGAGTGAGCATCGATGAATCCTGGATAAATATATCCTTCATGTATCGATATTTTTTCTGTAGCATACTGTTTAAGAATGTCATCTTTACTACCCCATGCTACTATTTTAGAATCAGACAAAGCCATTGCTTCGGCAGTAGAAAATAGACTATCACATATGTAGATTTTATTGGCAACAACGATCTCGTCGACAGGTATTTTTGGTGTACCACAAGATATTAGAGCAATGGAGAGAAAAAATAGAATCGTTTTTTGCATCAAATTATTCTTTGGAGAGGGTCTCTTCAGCTAAACGCAAAGCATTGGGTAGATTTACTAAACCACCAGTTTTTGATATTTTATGTGCTCTTGTTTTTCTTTTACTTCCAGGAATTCGAACTCTACCTTTGATAGGCACAGAACTTTTTAGAATAATTTCTTTTAGTTGGGCAGCTGATAGGTCAGGATAATAGCTCCATACAAACGCAGCTACACCAGATAATACAGGGCTTGCCATACTCGTTCCATCATATGCTTCATAATGATTTTCGGGTGTCGTGCTATAAATATCAACGCCGGGAGAAAATATATCTACTTCAGTTTTTCCGTAGTTTGAAAACGTAGCCAAGGCCTTTGAACCCGATTTCCAACTACTTGCTCCAACCTCAATCCAATTGGGGTATGCATCCTGAAAATCATAAGGAAAATTATCTGATTTATCATTATTCTTTCCATCATTACCAGCAGCATGAACCAGTAATACATCTTTGCTAGCAGCATATCCTATTGCTTCTTTAACTGCTAAAGGAAAGTCACTATATCCTTTGCCAAAACTCATATTGACAATTTTAGCACCATTGTCAACAGCATACCGAATGCCATTGGCAACGTCTTTATCTCTCTCGTCTCCATTAGGCACATTGCGAATACTCATAATCTTGCAGCTTGAGCAAATTCCTTTAGCTCCAAAATTATTGGTGCCATCAGCAGCTACTATTCCAGCTACATGGGTTCCATGTGAAGAAAAATCCGGTCCGTGGTATACTTGATTATTTCCATATACTCGTTCATCTAGATTGTGATACTCATCCCCGACAAATTCAGTTCTTGGGTCAAAACTGGTGTTATACGCGTAGTTGTGCATATAGTCATACTGTTTGAAACCTTCATCTAAATCTTTTCTCATCGATGTCAAATCAAAAGATTTTGTGGCTTTTGAATATCGAATGATCATTCTTTTGGCGAGTTCTTCAGATTTCCCTTTACTTTTATGATTTTCAATAGTGGATTTGTCAATCTTTCCATTGTATTGTTTATCAATGGATTCTATTCCCTGACTAATTGCCTCAAAGAATTCAAAAAATAGTTTTGCTTCCTGTTTTTCTTTTAAGAATTTATCTTTCATCTTTAAATAGACGGTGTATTCATCAGGATTATTCGCTTGAGCTTCTGGTTGAAGTTCATAAATTTTATTAAGTCTAGCATATTGACGCGTCAATTCCATGTTGTCGAATGTTGTGCCTCCAATAAAGTTCCAACCATAAATATCGTCAATGTAGCCGTTTTGATCGTCGTCAACACCATTGCCCTCAATTTCAAGGGGATTTTCCCAAAGGTTGTTTTTCAGATCTGGATGATGAATGTCCATACCGTCATCAGCTATAGCAACAACAATGATTTGGGGTGTTTTCCCTTTCATCATTTCTACCGCTTCTTGATAGCCTATTCCTGCATTTCCCTTTTTTGAATAGGGTAGAAGATGCCATAAGGTATCATTGGGATTTTGTGCAGTTGCCCCTAATGCTATGAATAGGGTAATGATATATATATTGATTCGTTTCATATTATGTTTGAATTACACCTACGTTGTATTTTTCAACGGGTGCATGGTTTGCCATTTCTATTCCTGTGCTAATCCATTTTCTGGTATCGATTGGATTGATGATTTCATCAACCCAAAGACGAGATGCTGCATACTCAGGTGTGGTTTGTGTATTGTATCTGTCGATGATGTTTTGGAGTAGCTCATTCTCTTTTTTGGAGCTGATTTCTTCTCCTTGCTTAGAAAGTGAAGCTTTTTCTATCTGTAATAGTACTTTAGCTGCTTGTTCTCCACCCATAACGGCAATTTTTGCGGATGGCCAGGCAACAATAAGTCGTGGGTCATAAGCTTTGCCACACATAGCATAGTTGCCAGCTCCATAACTGTTTCCCATCACTATCGTAAATTTTGGAACGGTGCTATTGCTCATGGCATTCACCATTTTTGCACCATCTTTTATGATACCACCATGTTCACTTCTACTGCCTACCATAAAACCAGTGACATCTTGTAGGAAAACTAAAGGAATCTTTTTTTGGTTGCAATTCATTATGAATCGGGCCGCTTTATCGGCACTGTCTGAGTAGATGACTCCGCCAAATTGCATTTCTCCTTTTTTATTTTTGATAATTTCGCGATTGTTGGCCACAATACCCACGGCCCAACCGTCAATTCTAGCATATCCACAAAGTATGGTTTTGCCATAAGTGGCTTTATATTGTTCGAACTCTGAATCATCTACCAAACGTTTGATTAAATCAATACTTTTGTATGGTTTAGATCGTTTGCTTGGAAGAATTCCAAAAATATCAGTGGATTTATATTTTGGAAGCACTGGTCCTTTTCGATTGAATCCCGCCTTGTTCTGGTCTCCTATCTTGTCTACTAAAAATCGAATACGATCCAAGCAGGATTGATCATCGGGGAAACGATCGTCAATCACTCCAGATAAATCTGTCTGAGAAACAGATCCGCCCAGGGTCTCGTTGTCGATGGTTTCTCCAATAGCCGCTTTTACCAAATAGCTACCAGCTAAAAAGATACTCCCTGTCTTGTCTACGATTAAGGCTTCATCGCTCATGATTGGCAGATAGGCTCCGCCAGCGACACAACTTCCCATAACTGCAGCAATTTGTGGTATGCCCTTGCTACTCAGAATGGCATTATTTCTAAATATTCTTCCAAAATGTTCTTTGTCTGGAAATATTTCGTCTTGTAGTGGTAGATATACTCCCTCACTATCCACTAGGTATATAATTGGAATATGATTTTCTAGAGCAATTTCTTGAAAACGTAAGTTCTTTTTGGCAGTAATAGGAAACCATGCTCCTGCTTTCACAGTGGCGTCATTAGCTACAACCAAACATAGTCGTCCAGATACCCGAGTAATTCCACCTATTACACCTCCCGCAGGACATCCTCCATGTTCAGCGTACATTTCGTGCCCAACAAATGTGCCCACTTCTAAAAAGTCTGCATCATCATCTTTGAGGTACTCTATTCGCTCGCGAGCAAGGAGTTTACCCTTTTTATGTTGTTTTGCGGCAGATTTTACACCACCACCTTGATGTATCTTTTTAGCGAGGTCTTGGTATGTTTTGAGAAGGAGTTTATTCTCGTCTTGATATTTATTAAATGTCAAATCAGTCTTGCTCATAATTCCTAGGCTCAAACGTACTAAAATTTAAGGGAAGTTCTTATTTGAAATATCTCATTTTTTATAATTCATTCTTCAATTAGGTGAGATTTACTTGGAATAAAATAAGTAAATAGATTGCCTAGATGTTACGTCGGTGTATTTTTGCACTGGCTGACACGACCAGCTCCCTCCGAACTCCCCCAGGGCAGGAATGCAGCAAGGGTACGAGGTTGTAGCGGTGCGATGTCAGCCATTTTTGTTTACTCTGAATCTAACTTTATCGATTTTATCAAACTTTGGGGCGTTTTTTAGTTTAAAGTTTCGCTTGGTATCCTTACATTCGCTAAAATACAATATTCCACTTATGAAATTTTTTATTGACACTGCCAACCTTGAACAAATAGAAGAAGCCCGAGATTTGGGTATTCTTGATGGGGTAACCACCAATCCTTCGCTTATGGCCAAAGAGGGAATTACAGGTGATGAGAACATCAAAAATCATTATAAAAAGATTTGTGAAATGGTTGATGGTGATATCAGTGCAGAGGTCATTGCAACTGATTTTGATGAAATGATTAAAGAAGGAAAGGCACTTGCTGATATTCATGAAAATATTGTAGTAAAAGTACCCATGACTAAGGATGGTGTTAAAGCCATTCGTTGGTTTACAGATCATGATATCCGTACCAATTGTACGCTTGTGTTTTCTGCTGGCCAAGCTATTATAGCTGCAAAAGCAGGAGCAACTTATTTGTCACCATTTATAGGACGTATCGATGATATGAATTGGGATGGTATAGAACTGATTGCTCAGATAGCAGATATATATACTGTACAAGGTTTTCCTACAGAAATTTTAGCCGCATCTATTCGCAATCCACTTCATATTGTTCGTGCGGCAGAAGCTGGTGCAGATGTGTGTACTTGTCCATTGTCATCTATACTGGGTTTGCTTAAGCACCCCTTGACCGATATTGGACTTGCTAAATTTTTGGCCGATCATAAAAAAGCAAACTCATAGCGAATTAAAAATATACGAACTACTATGAATCCGATTGTTATCATACCTACTTACAACGAAAAGGAAAACATCACGGCGATGTTGGACAAAGTCATGTCCTTGGACGTGGACTTTGATGTGTTAGTGGTAGATGATAATTCGCCGGATGGAACAGCTGATCTTGTTAAACAAAAACAAGCAGATAGCCCTCGTATTCATCTTCTAGAAAATGGAGAGAAAAATGGTTTAGGTACAGCCTACATTGCTGGATTCAAATGGTGCTTAAAACGTTCGTATGATTATATTTTTGAGATGGATTGCGATTTTTCGCACAATCCAGAAGACCTCATTCGTTTGTACAACGAGCTGAAAGATGACCGCTGCGATTTGGTAGTAGGTTCTCGCTATGTGGGTAATGTCGTTAATGTGGTCAATTGGCCTATGGGACGAGTATTACTCAGTTATTTTGCTTCGGCGTATGTTCGATTTTTTACGCGAATGAAGTTATCTGATGCTACGGCAGGTTTTGTGGGGTACAACAGCAAATTACTAAAGACGATAGACCTCGATAAAATCCAATTTAGAGGGTATGCATTCCAGATTGAAATGAAATATACCACCTATCGGTTGGGTTTTTCGATCAAAGAAATTCCAATCATATTTACCGATCGTACTGCTGGTGAGTCCAAAATGAACGGAAGCATCATTAAAGAAGCCTTATTCGGGGTGTTGTGGCTTCGATTCAAATCGATACGACCTAAAAAATAATACAACATTATTTTTTAATCTTCTTTTTTTAGGAAAGGGGATAACAAAAAAGGTTGAAGAATCTCTTCTCCAACCTTTATGAATCTAAAACCTAGGGTTTTGTAGTCAAATGTTTTTAAGAACTTAAAAAAGGGTCGATGACTCAACCCTTTTACTTTAACAAAAGTTAATTATTTATGAAAAAATTAATGATTATTTTTTGACGATGCGTACATGCTTGCTATCGTTTTCTGTATTTAGTGTAGCGATGTACACACCACTAGGTAAGTTAGTGAAGTCTAGTTCTATGCTTTTACTTCCAGCTCTTACAATGTCTGCCATCCACTGCTTACCAACAAGGTCGGTAATGGTATATTCTCCTTGTGAGACATTGTCTCCGAGTAGAATAGTGGTCTCACTTTTGGTAGGGTTCGGATATACAACCAATGGAGCATTGCTAAATCCTTCGAACTGTACCAAACGAACATCTGATAGTTCAGAATCACCATTATAATCTATTTGATTCAGACGGTAGTAGACAATGTTTTGGTGCGTAGGAATAGTTTCATCTACATAGCTGTAATTGATAAGGGAATGGCTGGTGCCGTTTCCTTTAACTTCGTCTATAGTTGTAAAGTTGTACCCATCAAAACTACGCTGAACCTCAAAGTGGCTGTTGTTCAATTCTGAAGCAGTAGCCCAATCGAGCTTAGCATCGTGGGTGTTGAATGCAGTCACATCAAAGGTAATGAGGTCTACAGGGAGATTTAATAAACCTCCTGCTCCTGGGACATCATGACCAGTAGCAGTTCCAGGTCCAGCTAAATCAGCCTCTAGTGTGCCTTTCAGAGAAAAGTCATTATAAAGGTTTCCGTCCGGAGTTGTACCATTTGCAACATTTCTACCAATATGAATTTTCCCAGTTATAGGTGTACTACTATGAATTCTAAATAGCAAATCAGGGGACGGACTAGTTACTCTGTTACCCAAAGTTGTGGTAGAGTTAAGTTCAATCATTTGCATGGCCTGCCCGTCTGGATTATTGGCGGAACCGTAAATACCGTCAATTTGTGCTTTAGTTAACGAACTACCTGCTCCAGTCATTAATGCCCAAGTTCCTGTAGTTGTTGAAGATACTGATATAGTTGTACCTTCAGTATAAAATATAGGAATAAATGATGGGGCCTTTATAATTACATTACTATAGCCAGTATTAGTGGCATTCCAATCTAGATAAACTATAAAGTCTTGAGTGGGTGTTCCGTTTGGATCATCTATAATTCTATATTGAAGAGGTTGAGCAACAGCCATGCTGCTGACTAAAATTAGTGTACTGTAAAGTAAGATATTTTTCATGTTGTTTCTTATATTATTTTTCATGTTATGGGAGTTGTTCAATTATTGGAGTTTGTGGAAAATTAAAAGGATTGCCAGGGTGATTAACTACAACATTATTTATAGGAGATACATCATTATTTGTACCACTATAAATAACTTCACCGCTCATATCAATATCTCCAACACTATAGACTGTGTATGAATATGTTGGAAAATTAAAAAGGTTGCCAGGAGCATTCACAACAATATTATTAATGTCTGATACATCATTATTTGTACCAGTATAAATTACTCGATCATCTGTAGTGGTGTTTCCTAGCCAAAGACCTACAACAGTATTGGCAGTACCATTAGCTTTTTCTCCCAATCCAGCAGCATTAGTTCCGTGTAGTGTAGTCGTGCTAAAGTCTACGGTAGTTCCTGCAGGAGTTAGGGTAACAGCAGCATTGGTCATCACACCAAGGTGGTTTCTATGACGCACTGCCACAAAAACATCATTGCTAGCCAGCCCAGAGAAGCAGACATTGCTTGTACCATCTGCAGCATCTACGATGTTACCATCCCGTTGGAGGAGGGCAGATTGCGTTTCTACTAAGGTAGCACTATTAGTTGCATCGCGTAGTTCTAGGAACACCCAGTCTACGATATTATCATCAGAATTAGTCTGTACGCCTAATACGGCAGCTGTGGTAGTTTCTCCACCGCCATTGCCCACGTGGGTAAAGTTAGTCATGGCTGCATAAGGTTCATCGGTTGGTATTAAACTAACACCGCCTACTTGAGTGCTTCTCAAATCATCAGTCATAATAGCATTTGCAGAATGATATAACGCTCCTTGTAAGAACGCAGTAGCAGCGAGGCAAACTTCCCCATCTTCCATAGCGAAGGTGTATGCCTCAAAGTTATCAGGAACGATGGCAGCGTCTGTGGTTATAGACCCATCTGTAAGTGTACCTGCAGCACCTGAAAAGGCAGGAGCAGAAGTGGTAGCATCTAGTGTACTAGCACTTACGGTAGCATCAATTTTTACCCATTGTGTTCCGTTCCAACCCACGATAATGAGTTTGGACAAATCACTTCCTGTAATGGTAGCAATATCACTGGTAGCATTCCATGTAAGGGTAATGTTGGTAGCAACGGCTCCGTCGATATCCCAATATTCAATCGTGCTTACATTAGCCACATCTGCAGCTGTAGTAGCTACGGGGAAGCTACCGTTAGGATTTTCCGCGTAATATGCTGCATCGGTAGGACCAGCAGTAGTAGCGATAGGTCGGTAGGCACCATTGTCACCAATAGGAAGTACAAAATTACCATTCACATACTGACGAACATATCCGTCTACGTGAGAGGCATTTGCTGCAGCAGTCCAAGTAGCGGCTGTTCCAAAGCTAAAATATCCTCGATCTCCAGTTCGGGTAGTTTCTACGACGTTTGTTCCGTCAAATGTATGAGCGGCAAACACAACCATTTCTCCATTTTCATGTACGAAGACATTGTCTGCCGTAAATGACTGAGCCACGGCATCCACAGCCGATAAGCTCAACGCCAAAAATCCACCAGCTAGCAGACTCTTGCGAATTTTTTTTAGTATTAAGTGTTTATTTTCCATAAGTATCTTTATTATCTTACAATTTTTATTTTTATGTTCATTAATAATCTAGTGAATCCATAGCCAATGAAGGTATTAATATCTCATAATCAATTGAAATTCACTTACCCATTTTCTGGGCTTTTGACTATATCAATAATAGCCTGGGTTATAATTTGATCTTCATTGATGTATGCCATCGTAGATGATATATTTTCTAATATGTAAACTCCATCTAACTTATTTTTCTTTGCATAGCTAGATATTGCATTATTTACTCTATTTAAAATAGGTTGAATCTCGTTTCGGTAGGTGAAGTTGAGCATGTAATTGTAGCTCTCTTCTTTCTTCTTCAGAGACTTCTCTTCATCGAGAAGAAGGTTTAGCTTAACGGTATCCATGCCATTCATTCTCGCCTTGATGCCAACAATGCTTTCTTGTTTGTTAGGTTTGTAGGGTTTGAGGAGTTCTGAGACCTTAGACTGCAAGTCTTGCATACCTTGCTTCACTTCTGCAGAGTACTTTTTTTGATCAGCAGAAAGCTCTTGGAGCTTTGGGATGTAATTGGGCACAGACTTTAGGATACTATCTCTGTGGATGAATCCATAATTTTGAGCATTAACGGCACTTGCTGTAAGCAAGAATAGTACAATACTCAAGAAAGTAGCGTTTCGCATAGTCATACGGTTTATTGCTTTACTTTTCATTGGTTCAAAGAACGTAGTGTAAATGCGGAGAAATGAAGCGATTTATATGATTGTAATCATAATACGATATGATATTGGTCATATTTTAGAGTTTAAAAGGGATCGAAAAGTGGAGTTTTTGAAGATTTTAGGTTTTCATCACTTGAAGGCTGAGGTAAATTTGAGCATTAGGTATAGATTAATCTATGCTTATTGTAAAACACAAAAGCCCCCTTTGTTTAAAGGAGGCTTTAATATTGTGATAAGTAGCTTTTTTTTTAAGCTAGAACAACGACTTTGTTGTTGAGTACTTCTACGATACCGCCAGAGACTTCAAAAGTTTCTTCGCCAGCAGATGTACGAACAATAATGGTTCCTTTTTCTAAGCTAGAGAGGAGGGGGGCGTGGTTGGCCAATGCCTCAAAAGAGCCACTACTGCCAGGCAGTTTTACTGAAACTGCTTCACCACTAAATAGCACCTCATCGGGTGTAATAACTTCAACTATCATTATTCTGCTGCTTCTGCTATCATTTTCTCACCTTTAGCTATCGCTTCTTCAATGCCTCCTACGAGGTTGAAAGCTGCTTCAGGATATTGGTCTACTTCACCATCCATTATCATATTGAATCCTTTGATGGTATCTTGGATATCTACTAAGCATCCTTTGAGTCCAGTAAATTGTTCTGCAACGTGGAAAGGTTGAGATAAGAAACGTTGAACTCTACGAGCACGAGAAACGACTAATTTATCTTCTTCAGAAAGTTCGTCCATACCAAGGATGGCAATAATATCTTGAAGCTCTTTGTATCGTTGTAATAATTCTTTTACACGTTGAGCACAGTTGTAATGCTCAGCACCTACTACATCAACAGTTAAGATTCTGGAAGTTGAATCCAATGGGTCCACCGCTGGGTAGATACCAAGAGAAGCAATGTTTCGAGAAAGTACTGTAGTTGCATCTAGGTGAGCAAATGTGGTAGCTGGTGCAGGGTCTGTTAAGTCATCCGCAGGAACATAAACCGCTTGTACAGAAGTAATCGATCCTCTATTGGTAGAGGTGATTCGTTCTTGCATGACACCCATCTCAGAAGCAAGTGTTGGCTGGTAACCTACTGCAGAAGGCATACGACCTAAAAGTGCAGAAACCTCAGATCCAGCTTGTGTAAATCTAAAGATATTGTCCACGAAGAAAAGAATATCTCTTCCTCCTGATTTTTCGTCTCCATCTCTAAAGTATTCAGCGATAGAAAGACCTGTTAGTGCTACTCGAGCTCTTGCTCCTGGAGGCTCATTCATTTGACCGAACACCAATGTAGCTTGAGATTCTTGTAATTCTTTTGTATCAACTTTAGATAAATCCCATCCACCTTCTTCCATGGATTTTTCAAATTCTTTACCGTATTTGATTACTCCAGATTCAATCATCTCACGGAGCAAGTCATTTCCTTCACGGGTTCTTTCACCCACTCCAGCAAATACAGATAAACCAGAATATGCTTTAGCAATGTTGTT
>Ga0228662_1000318_pt1 | contig 25377 bp, 25 predicted proteins | sample 76DmetaG_FD_183173 | JGI IMG/M metagenome (GOLD analysis project Ga0228662, IMG submission 183173) | Seawater microbial communities from Monterey Bay, California, United States - 76D | ecosystem: Environmental > Aquatic > Marine > Coastal | place: USA: California | collected 2016-11-10
TCTTCGTGTGAAAGTTTATTCAGGTTGAACTGAAGGCATCTGGAGAGGACCGTGATTGGTAACTTTTTAGGGTCTGTCGTTGCAAGTAAAAATTTGATGTGAACAGGAGGCTCTTCAAGAGTCTTTAAGAGGGCATTAAAGCTACTTTTCGAGAGCATATGCACCTCATCAATGAGGTAAATTTTATATAAATTCTTAGTTGGAGTGTACTGGGCATTTTCCAGAATCTCTCTCATGTGATCGACGCCAGTGTTCGACGCTGCATCCAGCTCTATGAGGTCAACAGACTGGCCTTTGTCAATCTCAAGACAGGTTGGACATTTGCCGCATGGAGTGGAGCTAACTCCTTCTTCGCAGTTTACTGATTTAGCAAAAATCCTAGCAATTGTGGTTTTGCCAACACCTCGGGTTCCTGTAAACAAAAAGCCGTGATGAAGATTGTTATTGTCTAGAGCATTAACGAGAGTTCTGATGGTATGAGTTTGACCTACTAGCTCTTGAAAATTATGAGGCCTGTATTTCCTAGCTAAAACTTCGTAGTGTTGACTCATTAGTGATCAAATTATTAAAAAAGGTAGTGCCGAGAATAGAATCCAACACATAAAAAAATTATTACCGTTGCTCCCTTCCGGGCCTGGCGGGGTTCATAACCATTTATTGCCGGTTTACCCTCGACACTAACCAAGATTTTACTTGAAATGAATATTCTAATTATTTAATATTAAATGTTTCAATATGATTTTTTATGACTTTAGGGATTGGTATTCATCATAAAGCGTTGACCATATTGGACCCGCGTATCCATTAGAAATTTGAATGCCGTCAATAGTCGTGATTGGGATTATTTCTCTTGTTGAGCTGGTAATCCAAACTTCATCAGCTTCCATCAGTTCTCGCGTTGTAAATTGAGTTTCTTCGATACTTATATGGTTAGCTTTTGCACAATGAATGGTTTTCTCTCTGGTTATACCCGGAAGAATAATTGGCCCCTTTGGATGAGTATAAATACAGTTATTTTTAGCAATAAAAACATTTGAAGTAGAGGCCTCGGTAACGATGCCATTTCTATAAAGGATGGTCTCTTCAGCGTCGTTATTTTTTGCCTCCTGTGCATAAAGCGTGTTCGCCAAGAGTGATGTAGCCTTAGTGTCGCTCTTAAGCCACCTGATATCTTCTCTTGTAATGGCTGGCATACCCTTAAAGAGTGAGCTTTTATCTCTTGGCTTAATGGCGCTTGATTGAATGTAGACTGTAGGTTTTAATTCTTCATACGTGTGCTTTCTGTTCTCATCAGTGCCTCTAGAAATTTGCAAATAGACTGCTTGGTTTTTATTAATCGAATCAAATGAGATGATCTTATCGATTAGCTTTTTCCATTCATCTTTGCTGTGAGGATTCTTGATGCTGATTGCATCAAGGCCATCTTGCAAACGATTAAGGTGAGAGTCTAGTCCAATGATCTTTCTGTCATAAGCTGGAAAGACTTCGTATATACCGTCCCCGAAGAGAAACCCTCGGTCCATCACTGATATATAGGCTTGGTTTTTTTCTATAAAGTTTCCGTTTAAATAAACCAAAATTATCTAAACATGAGTTTGACTGTATCTAACATTTTAGATACAAATCCTGCCTCCTCGGCATTTTCAAGAGCTATCAGTGGAAGCGTTGCAATATTCTCATCATTAAAACTTATTGCGAGGGTGCCTACCTGATCACCACTGCTTATCGGAGCGATTAAGTCACCAGACAACTCTATAGTTTGAGTGGTATATTTAAATTGATTTCTTGGAAGGGTAAGGTAGCTTGAGTCAGCCACTCCAACTTTCAAATTACCTTTCTTAGATTTGAATACTGGAACTTGGTGAGAGATGTCATTGACAGATTGGGTTTCAAAGAAGCGGAAACCATAGTCAAGCAGCTTTTCTGTTTCTGCAGTCCTTATCGCTGGGCTTGCAGAACCTAGCACAATGGAAACTAGTCTCATGCCAACACGATTTGCACTCGTAGCAAGACAGTAACCTGCTTTCTCTGTCCATCCTGTTTTTAGACCGTCAACAGTACTATCGGTAAACAAAAGCTTGTTTCGATTGATTTGCTTAATGTTGTTGTAGGTGAATTCTTTTTGGCCGTACCACTCATAAAACTTAGGGAAATCTTTAATGATGGCAGATGAGAGTAGAGCCATATCCTTGGCAGTTGTGTATTGGTCTTTGTGGGGTAGTCCTGAGGAATTTTCAAAGCGCGTATTCGTCATCCCAATTTCTTGGGCATAGTCATTCATGAACAGAACGAATGTTCCTTCTGAGCCGGCTACATGTTCAGCCAAGGCTACAGAGGCATCGTTCCCTGATTGAATGATCATGCCTTTTAATAAGTCCTCAAGCTTGATCATTTTGCCAACCTCAATAAAACTTCTAGAGCCTCCAGTTTTCCAAGCCTTTTCGCTAATTTTCACTTCATCATCCAGAGAGATAAAGTCTTCTTGAAGGCGCTTAAAAACAACATAGGACGTCATTATCTTTGTCAAACTGGCAGGAGACCTTCTCTCATTTTCATTTTCAGCAGCCAGAACTTTGCCCGAGTTATGGTCCATCAGGATGTAGGCTTTTGCCGCAATTGGAGGAGATTCAGGAATATAGAATCGAGGCTCATCAGCGCTGACAGTTGAGCATAAAAGGACTAAGAAAAATGTATTAAAAAGAGTAAGAATATTTTTTTTCATGAAATATTATTTATCCAGAATGTTTGTAATGATGAAAGGGCAATAAATTTTGTAAATTCTAATTACAGATTGATTATAACGAGTTACTGTAAATATCTTGGACTTTTATGCTTGTGAATCGACATAATAATTCCAAAACTAGCCATCAGGGTTATTAAGGATGAGCCGCCGTAGCTTATCAAAGGTAAGGGTACCCCGACTACAGGCAATAAACCCGACACCATTCCTATATTTACAAAAATGTAGGTAAAAAACACAAAGGTGAGGCTTGCCCCCAGAAGTCTAGAAAAATTGTCTTCACATCGAAGCGATAGGCTCATGCATCTATAAATAATGAGTGCATAAATGATAACAAGTAATATGAATCCCATGAATCCAAGCTCTTCAGCTAAAACTGAGAAAATGAAGTCAGTTGACTGCTCTGGCACAAAATCAAGTTGCGACTGAGATCCTCTAACGATTCCCTTTCCAGTAAACCCTCCAGAGCCGATAGCAATTTTTGATTGAATGATGTGATAGCCAGATCCAAGCGGGTCAGACTCTGGATTAAACAGAGTTAGAATGCGTCTTTTTTGGTAAGCAATCAACAAATAGTTCCACGCAAAATAGAGCAAACCAGCGAGGGTGCTTGTCAAGATAACAAGATTAAGCCAAATATTTTTTACAAGCATCACTCTGAATCCAGAAAAGAATAAAACATAGACTCCTGAAGCGCCAATTAATAATGAGGTGCCGAGGTCAGGTTGTCTCGCTATCAGGAGAACGACAATGCCAATCGTTACGAGTGAAATGATTACCGGAAACGCTCTTGGAGGAAGCGTTTTCTCACTGAGGATAGCCGCAATTGTCATGGGCACTATAATTTTCATTAATTCGGATGGCTGAAATCTTACTAAGCCAACATCTAACCATCTTTGGGCGCCGCCGCCAGAGCTCCCAAAAAATAGGACTAAGATTAACAGAAAGACTCCAAGGATCATAAGTATAGGAGAGGCTCGCAGCATAATGATGGGTGGGATTTGGGCTATTACGAGCATGACCGAGGTCGCCAATCCAAGATGAATCATTTGCCTGTACACTAGATTGAGTGAACCACCCGAGCTGCTGTATAAAATTAACAGGCCGAGCGATGACACTAAAACTAGAAGGATTAAGAGTGGTGTGTCGATCTTAAAAAATTTATAAAAAAGTATAAGCTTTTTTAATAAAAATGAAATCATATCAACAGTAATCCAACCTTCCTTAAGTCCCCAAGGAGTAAATTGAAGCTGGAGCATGCTGAGGCATTGTTCATGCACTCAACGCCAAGACCAATACTAGAGAGCTCGATTTGTTGCTTGGGCGAGAGAAATTTTGGAGATGCGCCGGTACCTACTATTAATAAGTCTACTGAGTCCTTCGTAATCAGAGGAAATAAAAACTCTTTTCCAATTTCTGTCATCTCGATGTTTGATAATTCATTAGCTGAAGTGGCGGAGACAAAACATGGCCTATTTAATTTGATGTGTGATAGTGAAACTGAGGATTCATCAATCGAAATAATAGTGTTTGTATTCGCGTTTTGCTGAGTGAATTCCATTAATTTGCATGCATATTTGAGTGATGGTATAACATTATAACAGTGTAAAATTGGGAGTGATTTAATTGAACTTTAAATAACTATTATTTAAATCAAGCTTTCAAAATAAATTTTCAATTTTTTTACTTAAAGTAATAGATGAAATCAAGATTTGCTCCTTCCCCAACTGGTTTTTTACATATTGGCGGCGCTAGAACGGCTTTATTTGCTTGGCTATGGGCAAAAAAAAATAAGAGTAATTTTGTTCTGAGAATTGAAGACACTGACAGGGAGCGTTCCACTCAGGCTTCTGTTGAGGCTATTCTGGATGGACTGGAATGGCTTGGTCTGGACTATGACGAGGGACCTATATATCAAAGTGATCGATTTGGAAGATACAATGAAGTTATTCAAGAGCTGCTTTCAAGTGGCCAGGCTTATTACTGTGACTGCTCAAAAGAGCGTCTGGAGTCAATGAGAGAGACTCAAATTGAAAACAAAGAGAAACCTAAATATGATGGCTGTTGTCGAGAAAAGTCTCTAGAAAGTGGGGTCGTTCGATTTCGTAACCCTGATGATGGATCCGTTATTTTTAATGATTTCGTCAAAGGCGAGGTTAATATTTCCAATTCAGAACTGGATGATTTAATTATTTCAAGGTCAGATGGAACGCCAACCTACAACCTAACTGTCGTTGTTGATGACCATGATATGCAAATAGAATGCGTCATAAGGGGTGATGACCACATCAACAATACTCCGAAACAAATCAACCTGTATGAGGCTCTGGGATGGAGTGTCCCTAAATTTGCTCACGTTCCAATGATTCTAGGTTCAGACGGTTCACGTTTGTCAAAAAGGCATGGCGCACTTAATCTTTTGTCCTATAGAGAAGAGGGGTTTTTGCCTGACGCACTTTTGAATTATCTTGTCAGGCTTGGATGGTCGCATGGGGATCAGGAAATCTTTTCAATTGACGAGATGATTGAGCTTTTTGAGCTTAAAAATATTAACAACTCTCCTGCAAGCTTTAATCAAGAGAAGCTTGAATGGATAAACCAAAATTATATTAAAACATGCGCTCTAAGCGAATTAATTAAGCATCTGAATTGGCATCTTGATCACCTAGAAGTAAACTTAGATGATGGGCCTAAAATTGATGAGCTTGTTGAGTTTTTACGAGAAAGATCTAATTCTTTATTGGATTTATCTAAAAGCTGCGTGATGTTTTACAAAGACTTTGAGGATTTTGATGAGTTTCATGCCAATAAAACTTTCACACTGAACGCGAAAGATGTTTTAGAGGATTTGCTGAGTCATCTCACTGAGCTAAATGACTGGAGTGCTAACAATATTCATTCCATAATTCAATCAATCTGCGATGAAAGGAGTATCGGTTTTGGCAAGGTTGGGCAGCCCTTTAGGCTCACCCTGAGCGGTGATGGAAAGTCTGGAAGTATCGATAAAAGTGCGCAATTTGTGGGAAAGAAAAGAACCTTAGCACGATTAAAAAAGGCTATTGCTTGGATTAATAGTCAAAATAATTGAATCATTTGGAATAAATTAAGTGCTCTCAAATTTTTTCCAAATCTTTTTATTAATTTCACCGGTATTTCTCTTGATTATATTAGGAAATATCCTCAGAAGAATTGGGGTTCCTGACCTCTCTTTTTGGGAGGTAAATGATAAGCTGTGCTACTGGGTTTTGATTCCGGCTCTTCTATTCCACTTTATATCCCAGGTTAGTTTGTCTTCAGAAATGCTTTTCATTTATTCAGCTATTGTATTTATTGGATTTGTAGTCACGTTCTGTTCATCAATTTTATTTGGAAAGTTGCTTAGATATACTCCTGAAGTGTGGACCTCAATTCTTCAGGGCTCAATGAGACAGAATGCCTTTATTGCTCTTGCAATAGCTGGAAGTTTTTATGGCTCAGAAGGTCTAAAAATAGCCTCACTTTTTATGTTTATTTATGTACCCACTATTAATATTATCATTATAACTACAATGGTCTTGGCTCTAAACAAGACTGAAGAAAAGGACACGAAGAAAGCTATATCGAACGTATTTTTAGAAATTGCTAAAAACCCATTCATTTTGTCAATGATTGCCGGTCTATTGGTTTCACTTTTTCCCATAGACAAAATGAGCGTTCTTATAGATACAACCGAGCTTCTGGGTTCAGCGGCACTCCCAATCATGCTTTTAACTATTGGCGCAAAGATCAAAGTGCGAGACTTAACATTAAAAGTAGTACCCATAGTAATTTCAAATTCTCTTAAATTAATTATTCTTCCAGTGATTGTGTATTTCTTAGCAAGTTACTATGACTTGAGTCAAACTGAAATAGTTGTTGCTGTAATTTTTGCTTCAGTTCCAACTGCAGCCATGTCTTATTCTTTAGCTCAACAGTTTGGAGCAGATTATCAGCTCATGAGAGCTATCTTGACTACTCAAGTTGCTTTATCATTCATCACTATTCCCCTATTACTTGCTTTTATTGCATAAATTAATCATTTTAAATATTTTCACAAATGTTTATAAAAAATAAGAAAAGATGAAAAGAACTGTTATAATGAGTTTTCGAGTTATTTCAACTCTAAATAAAAATTCCAATATAAATACATGAACGACAAAATTAAAGTAGTCAGTGACGCCTCTTTTGAGGATGATGTAGTAAAGTCTTCACAACCAGTTTTAGTAGATTTTTGGGCCGAATGGTGTGGCCCATGCAAGGCTCTTGCTCCTATACTTGATGAGATCGCTGATGAGTATGACGGTAAGATAACTATCGCTAAAGTCAATGTTGATGAGAATGTTCAACTGCCACCAAAATATGGCATCAGAGGAATTCCAACAATGCTTCTATTTAAAGATGGAGCTGTTCAGGCAACTAAGGTTGGCGCTCTATCAAAAGCCAATTTAAATGCTTTTTTAGATTCCAATATTTAACAAATTAAAAAATTTAACAAAAAAACAATAACAAAAAAAATCTTTCCTCAAAACAAACATATATATCAATTGTTTGTCCAAATATAAGGCTTACAGCCAAATCCCCTAAAACAAAAAACAAACCCCTATGAAATTATCAGAATTAAAAGTTAAAACTCCAGCAGAGCTTCTTGACCTTGCGCAGTCTCTCGGTATTGAAAATATTTCGAGAGCAAAAAAACAAACTCTCATTTTTGCAATACTTAAGAACAAAGCAGACAATGAAGAGGAGGTTCTTGGAGATGGTGTTTTAGACATATTGCAAGAGGGCTATGGTTTTTTGAGATCGTCAAACGATTCTTACGTTTCTGGTCCAGATGATATTTACGTTTCACCAAATCAAATTAGACGTTTTAATTTATCTACTGGAGATGTGGTAACTGGAAAAATTAGGGCGCCCAAAAAAGGTGAAAAGTATTTTGCACTGATAAAGGTTTCTGAGGTTAATGGTGATTCACCAGAAAATATTAGGAATCGTATACCTTTTTCATCATTAACGCCCCTGCATCCAAATCAAAGACTAGGTCTTGAGCTTGGAAATGGAGGAACTGAAGATATTACAGCCCGAGTGATTGATTTAGTCGCCCCTTTTGGTAAGGGTCAAAGAGGGCTTCTTGTAGCGCCTCCAAAGGCTGGAAAAACGATGATCATGCAAAATATCGCATCATCTGTTGCAGTGAACCATCCTGAATGTGAACTTATTGTTCTTTTGATTGATGAAAGGCCTGAAGAGGTAACTGAAATGGAGAGAACTGTGCGAGGTGAGGTTATTTCTTCAACCTTTGACGAGCCTGCAAAGAGACATGTTCAAGTAGCAGAAATTGTTATTGAAAAGGCCAAAAGAAGAGCTGAACAAGGTAAGGATGTTATTATTTTGCTAGACTCAATTACGCGTTTAGCAAGAGCTTACAATACTGTTGCCCCTTCTTCAGGGAAGGTATTAACAGGTGGTGTAGATGCTAATGCGCTTCAAAGACCAAAACGATTTTTTGGTGCAGCGCGTAACATAGAGAATGGCGGAAGCATCACAATTATAGCTACAGCTCTAATTGAAACTGGCTCGAAGATGGATGAGGTCATCTATCAAGAATTCAAGGGTACTGGTAATATGGAGCTTCATCTTGAAAGAAGGCTTTCTGAAAAACGCATATTCCCAGCCATTAATATTAATGCTTCTGGGACAAGGCGTGAGGAATTAATAACGGATGAACAAGAACTTCAAAAAATGTGGATCTTAAGAAAGATTCTCCATCCCATGGATACTGTAGAGGCTGCAGAATTCTTAATTGAAAGACTAAGGTTTACAAAGACTAATGATGAGTTTTTTGATTCAATGAAACAAAAAAAGTAGTGATTCATTTATAAGCTATATTATTTATAATAAGCTTGATGTCATTAAAAATATCTAATATTCACAGCAAACTCATATCAAGATACCTGAATAAAAATTTGGTATTAATTTTCTTAGCTATTTTATTAATATTCAGCTTAATTATTTTTGGCAATCAATTTGTTTCAATTGCTCAAAAAGCTGTAAAGCACGGAATTCCTTTGCCAGAGCTTATGCCGCTAATGGGTTTTAATATGATTAGAGATTTACCAATCATCTTGTCACTTTCTTTTTTCTTATCAGTTGTAATATCTATTTCTCAACTATATAAAAATTCAGAGGCTATTGCCATGAATTCATTCGGTATCGGTGAAAAAAACTTTATAAATTTTATCAAGCCATTGGTTATCTTAATTTTTATAATAATATTTATGTTATCTATGTACATAGTTCCTTGGGCAAAATACCAAAAAAGTGTTACGGAAGATATTACTGTTAACGCTTCAGAATTCACATTTATTTCTGAAGGAAAGTTTGAGAGTTTTCAAAATGGCAAGATTGTTTTTTATGCTTCAGAATCATCATTAGATGATAATGAGGGAGAACAAAACATGGAGGAGATTTTTATCCATTTATCAAATGAATCTACCCCTACTGTTGTATTAGCATCTGAAGCGACTAAGTACAAAGACTCTAAGAGTGAAAGTATTTATTTAAGGCTAAGGGATGGAGTTCGCTATGAAGGTTTGCCAGGGAATGGTAATGTAAATATTTTGGATTTTGATAGTTATGATCTAGAAATAGTGTCGGGCGAAGTTCAGAAATCTATTTCAAATTTTACTAAGATCGAATCAAGATCATCAATTGATTTACTTTTAGAAGGTGGAGTTCTTTCGCATGCTGAAATTCAATGGCGTTTATCACAGCCTATCTCAATAATGATTCTTTCTTTTATTGGGGTTTTACTAGGAAGAGCTTCGCCTAGAACTGGAAAAGGTGTCAATTTATTGTTTGGCATTATAATTTTTATGCTTTATTACAATATTTTATTGGTGGCTAAAAATTCAGTTGAGAGCGGGCAATTAAATCCCTTTATAGGTCTTTGGTCAATTCACATAATGATTATTTTATTTATGATTATTTTTTATCAGTTTAGACAAGGGAAATTTTCTTCTTTTATTGCTAAAATATCAGCTTTATAATTAATATTTGAAAAACCATGTCTAGCTCTCCAAGTAAAATTTTAGAAGTCTTCGATAATCCAAATTTAGAAAGAGATTTTGTAATAAGAATTGATTCATCTGAATTTACCTGTCTTTGTCCACTTACGGGACAGCCGGACTTTGCAGATATTCATATAGAGTATATTGCGGATAAGTATTGCGTCGAGTTGAAAGCCTTGAAAAATTATTTCTGGTCTTATCGAAATGAAGGCGCTTTTCATGAGGCAGTAACTAACAAGATGCTTGATGATTTGGTGGAAGCAATGAACCCAAGATTTATTAGGTTAAAGGCTGTTTTTAATGTAAGAGGCGGCGTCTATACAAATGTAGAATGTGAGCACAGAAAAGAAGGATGGAATCCAAGAGAAGTAGTTAGTTTATGAGTCCAATTCGTCAAAGTGTTCGATTTGACAAAAAATTAATTGATTCAGATGCTTTAAAAATTCTTAAAAAGCTAAACAATACAGGTTATGAGGGGTACCTTGTTGGAGGCTGTATTAGGGATCTGCTTCTAGGGCTGGAGCCCAAAGATTTTGATATTGCTACTAATGCAACTCCTGAACAAATTCAAAAACTATTTAAACGCTCAAGAATTATAGGAAGGCGATTTAAATTAGTTCACATTATGTTTTCTGCTAGAAAATTTATTGAAGTTGCCACTTTTCGCTCTAGTCGCAGCAACCCAACCTCTAACAAAGGTATGGTGCTTAGAGATAATTTCTATGGCTCTCTAAAAGACGATGTTTTTCGAAGAGACTTCACAATTAATGGACTATACTTTGATGTGAAAAATTCACAAGTTATCGATTATGTTGGAGGTATTGAAGATCTTAAAAAGTTACAAATAAATATGATTGGTAACCCTTCTGAAAGGTTTGAGGAAGATCCAGTCAGAATGATTCGTGCTGTTAGATTTAAAGCTAAATTAAATGCAACAATTAACTCAAAGCTAAATAAGAGTATTTCAAAAAATGCTCATTTAATTGCTAACGTTCCTCCGGCAAGGCTTTATGAAGAGGTGATTAAATTGTTTCATAATGAGAGTTCATTGGTGGTTTTTCGTGAATTGTCAAATTTAGGCATTCTTAAATACTTATTTCCTCATACGCAAGAGGACTCATTTATATCTGCCTCGCTTATTAATACCTCTGAAAGAATAAAATCTGGAAACTCAGTTACGCCAGCTTTTCTATTTGCTGTGTTTCTCTGGTCGGCTCAAAATAAGCGCTTTAATGAGATTAATAAGAAAAAAATGTCTCGTATTGAATTGATGATTAAAGCTTCAGAGGACGTTATTAGAAGTCAAGTTCAACAAGTCATGATGCCTAGATGGCTTTCAGGGAGAGTAAGGGATGTTTGGTTATTGCAATATCGTCTTGAAAACTATAATCCTAAAAAAACTCAAGAGATTTTGAGTAATCCTCGATTTAGAATGGCGTTTGATTTTTTTGTTCTACGATCTGAAAGTGTTGATCCTCATCTAAGAGACAAGGCAAAATATTGGACAAATATTCAAAAGTGAAGTCAGTTTTAATCACAGGATGTTCATCTGGAATAGGTCTTTGTGTTGCTTTAGGACTTCAAAAAAAAGGGTACCGGGTTTTTCCAACAGCCAGATCAAATGAGGATGTAAAAAAGTTGCAAGATTTGGGCTTTGAAGCACTTTATTTAGACTTGTCCTCCACAGACTCCATAAAATCTGCAGTTTTTAAGCTTTATGAGAAAATTGACTCTTTATATGCTTTAATAAATAACGGTGCCTATGGACAAGCAGGGGCTTTGGAAGACATATCCAGATCTGTACTAGAAAAACAATTTCAGACCAATGTTTTTGGTTGGCATGAGCTCACAAATCTTTTACTTTCAAGAATGAGAGATTCTGGCTCAGGAAGGATAATCTATATTAGCTCTGTATTAGGAATTGTTGCAATGCCTTTTAGAGGTCCCTATATAGCTTCTAAGTTTGCAATTGAGGGGCTTGTAAGCACTTTAAGACTTGAGCTATGCAATACAAATATAAAGTTTTCTGTAATTCAGCCGGGCCCAATAGAATCTAAATTTAGACAAAATGCATATAAAGCTTTTAAAGAAAATGTTGATACATCAAATAGCTATTATCTAAATCAATACGAATCCATGATTAGAAGACTTAATTCAGGCAAAAATGTTAAATTTACTTTATCTCCTGATGCTGTCTTAAAATGCACAATCCATGCTCTAGAGTCAAACTCTCCAAAAAACTATTATAGGGTTACCTTTCCAACAAAACTGTTTGCTTTGTTAGGTAACATAATGCCTAGTAAGTGGATGGATAATATTTTGAAGAGATCATAAGTTAGAGGTTAAAAAGTTTATGACTGAAAAATTTAATTTCAATAAAGGTTTGTCTAAGCTTGAAGAAATTATTAACAAGATGGACTCTGGAGAGCTTAGCTTAGAGGAGTCTCTAAAATACTTTGAGGAGGGTGTCAAAATTCATAGACAATGCCACTCAGCTCTCAAGGACGCTGAGCAGCGCATTAGCGTCTTGACTGAGAATGATGAATATAATGAAGAAAAACCCTTTGAAGACTCATGAATTCTACAGGGAGCGAGTCAACTCCCAGTTAAATCTATTTTTAAGCTCTATCCAGTCGACTAGTTCTTCGAAAAACCGTCTTATCGACATTATGAAATATAGCGCTTTGGGTGGGGGAAAGCGTTTTAGGCCAATCCTCACTTACACAGTTGCAAGCTTGTTTGATGTTGCAATTGAAAAAGTTGATTCTTGCGCATGTGCGATAGAGCTGATTCATATTTATTCTCTAATTCATGATGACTTGCCAGCAATGGATGATGATGATATACGCCATAATCAGCCAACAAGCCACAAAGTTTTTGGTGAGGCGCAAGCGATTCTGTCTGGGGATGGTCTTCAAGCATTGGCTTTTCAAGTTATTTGTAATGACTCATTGCTTGCTGATGAGACAAAAGTGAAGTTGCTAAGCCTGCTATCAGAATCATCTTACAAGATGGCAGAAGGCCAATCAATAGACCTATCTATTGTTTCTCTGAAGGTTGATATAGGTCTTTTAAATGAGATGCACCAAAAGAAAACTGGAGCCCTTCTTAGCTGCGCTATAAATTTTGGGGCAATTTTGAATGATACTAGTGATAAGGATTTATCAGTGCTGGAAGTGTTTTCTAACAAAATTGGACTAGCATATCAAGTTCAAGATGACGTGCTTGATGTAACTACTTCAGACGATATTTTAGGTAAACGACAAAACTCAGACTCAACTAAAAATAAACCCTCTTATCCTTCTATTATTGGAGTTGATGAGTCTGTTAAGATTTTCAAAGAGCTTTACCAGGGTGCGCTTGATGAGTTATCACTTTTAAGTGTTGATGCAGCCCCTTTAAGAAAGATAACTAGAGAGCTAATGTCTCGAAGTTATTAAAATTCAGTGAGTATACTGCCCCAGCTGAATCCTCCGCCAATACCTTCAAATAGCAAAGTATCCCCTTTTTTAATTCTTCCATCACGAACTCCAACATCTAAAGCTAAAGGTATCGAGGCAGCAGAAGTATTCCCATGCATATCAAGGGTCTGAATGACTTTTTCCATAGGTAGATTTATCCTTTTGGCAACTGCTTTGATGATTCGTATATTGGCTTGATGGGGTACCATCCAGTCAAGGCTCTCTGAATTCATCTTGCAGTCTTTAAGTGTTTCTTCTGCTAAATCAGATAAGCGGTTAACTGCAATTTTAAAAACTTCATTGCCTTCCATTTCGATTATTCCTAATTCATCGATTCCATTGTTATTGACATGGAGTGAGGACAGATAACTTCCATCACTATAAAGTTTAGAGTGTTTTATGCCAGTATTGCTATCAGCTGATAACACAACAGCGCCAGCACCATCAGCAAATAAAATAGCAGTCGATCGGTCACTCCAGTCAACAATTTTAGACATTGTTTCGCTTCCAACGACTAAAATATTTTTAGCGCTCCCATTTTCAATATATTGCTGAGCGGCACTTAATGCAAATACAAAACCAGCACAAACCGCTTGAAGGTCAAAAGCTGGACATGATGCACCAAGACGGTCCTGAAGCATTGTTGCTGTGGCAGGGAATATTTTGTCCGGTGTTGTTGTCGCAAGGATAATTAGATCGATGTCTTGTGGGTTAATTTCTGCCATTGATAGAGCATTTAAGCTAGCTTCTAGCGCAAGGTCACAGGTGCTTTCATTAGTAACAATTCTTCTTTCTTTGATTCCAGTTCTTGCGGTAATCCATTCATCTGAAGTGTCGAGAGTTTTTTCAAGATCAAAATTGGTAATAATCTTTGAAGGGAGATAGCTTCCAGTACCAGTAATTCTTGCAAAATTTTTCATTATTTGTGCTCTTCCAGTTCGCGTGTCAGCTGCCTTGAGATCTTATCAGTAATTTTAGCATGCGCTTCAAGATAGGCTTCTTTGATTGCTTGGAGGAAAGAGTCGATATCTGCATTGCCATGACTTTTTACTACAACACCTCTTAAGCCTAAAAGACTAGCCCCATTATATTTTCCTGGATCTACTTTAGACCTAAAGTCTCTCATAACTGGCTTAGCAATTATTGCAACTAGTTTAGTAAAGATATTTTTAGTGAAAGATTTTTTAATAAAGAAGGAGAACATTTTAGCTACTCCTTCACTAGCTTTTAGTGCAATATTACCCTCAAACCCGTCGCAAACAATAACATCGACATTACCCTTATAAATATCATCTCCTTCAACAAAACCAATATAGTTAAGAGATGAGTTTTTTAATAGCTCTGATGTTTCCTGGCTTTTATCATTTCCCTTAAGCTCTTCTGTTCCAACATTTAAAAGACCAACAGAAGGGCTATCAATATTCTCTGTATTCTGAACTGCGATAGAGCCCATGATTGCAAACTGAAGGAGAGTGCTCGGCTTTGAGTCAATATTAGCTCCTAAGTCAAGTACATGTGTCGGGCCATTAAGTGTAGGAACTGCAGACATAATAGCTGGCCTATCAACTCCTGATATTGTTTTGAGCACAAACCTTGCAATAGACATTAATGCCCCAGTATTACCAGCACTAACGCATGCATCTGCCTCACCATTTTTCACTAAATTTATGGCTACCCTCATCGAAGAGTCTTTTTTGTGCCTTAGAGCAACAGATGGAGAGTCGTCCATGTTGATAACTTCACTGGCATGAGTTATTACAATACGATTAGTGAATTTTGAATATAAAGAGTTGTTATTTAGCTCTTTTTCTATTCCTGTCTTATCACCAACAAAGTTAACTAAAAGATCATCATAGATCTTTAGAGCATTGATGCCAGCATTAATGGTAACAGGTAACCCAAAATCACCACCCGAGGCATCTATTGATACCTTAATAGACATGATTTAGTTAGGCTTCAACCTCTTCAATATCATCAACAGCTTTAATTACTTGCTTGCCGCGATAGTATCCATCTGCTGTTATGTGATGTCTAAGATGAGTCTCTCCAGTTTCTTGGTCTTCAGACAATGCAGGGTTCTTTAATGCATTGTGAGAACGACGCATTCCTCTTTTAGATGGTGTCTTTCTGCTTTTTTGAACTGCCATATTTACTCCTTGCCTAAATCGGCTATTTTTATATTTTTCAGAACATCGAAAGGATGTTCCCGAACTTCTTCAACTATGTTTCCTTTGTCAGTCTTAAAGCCGCAATCATAATCATGAGAAGGGGCCATAGGAATTGATAAAAGAATTTCATCAGTAATTAAATCTTTTATTTCTAGCTCTTCATTATCTCCAATAAGAAAGATTTCAAATTTATCATCTAGGCTATCAGCCTGGAATTCATTTCTAGCAAATGCTATATCAAATGGAACCTTTAAATCTACTTGAAGACTATCTAAACATCGTTGACAATCTAAAACAAGTATAGACTTTATTATCCCTTCAACACTTGGGATTCTTCCATTTACTAGCCGAAAAGATAAATCTACTTCGACCTTGTCATTTTCATTCTTTGCGATTTCAGAAAGTCTTGATAATTCGGAAACTTTATAGCCTCCATTTAGCTTGACTTCTTTCTTAGCAAAGTTAAAAAAATTAATTCTATTAGGAAGCTTATTAGCCTTTTCCATTATCTAATTTATAAAGCCGAAAATTATACCCAATAGTTTACTTAATGTTAAGAGCTTTCTCTCTGTCTTTTAATCTCAAAAAGACTAATCGCAGTTGCCACTGACACATTGAGGCTTTCTACATTTCCAGACATTGGAATAGAGACCAATTGATCACAAGTTTTTTTGACTAATGGTCTAATTCCTTTACCTTCAGAACCGACTACAATAGCAATTGATCCAGTTAGATTGACATTGTAAATAGAGGACTGTGAATTTCCATCAAGAACAACAACCCAAATATCTCTTTCTTGAATTTGTTTTATTGTTCTTGACAAGTTTGTTACATGAAAAATTTGAAGGCTATTAATAGCTCCGGCTGATGTTCTATGGACTAAAGCATTAATTGGCGCTGAACCATCTTTATTGATAACTACATGAGAAACTCCAGCTGCATTAGCACTTCTAAGGCAGGCCCCTAAATTTCTAGGGTCCTGGATGGAATCTAGAATAAGAATCATTGATTTTTGATCAAACATAGCAATTGAATGAAAAAAAGATTCTTCACTTTGAATTGGTTGAATCATGACTTCTGATACGACGCCTTGATGGACCTCTCCTTTTGAAATCTTATCTAAGTTGAATTTATCAGAAATTGAATATAGTATTTTGTGGGAATTAAGAGTATTTGTTAAATTAATAATTCTTTTGTCTTTTCTTCCTTTTTGAATTAGCACTCTTATAACTAATTCAGGACTAGAACTTAATACACTTTCAATACTATGGAATCCAAAGATGTAAATTGATTTAGACATAAAAACCAGACTTATTTAAGTTTATCGTAATAAATTTCAATAAATGCTTGATCTCTAAGGTCTTTAAGCCATTGTGTATAATATATTTCAGCATTTTGATATATTACTCTCTCTTCACACTCTTTTAGTTTACTACTTATAAACCTTTCATCAATTTTAATTGCAATTGCTAAGCCATAAATAGTTGAATAGATTTCTGAAACTTCATTTGTTTTAAGAGAGTCTAGCATTTCAAGAGTTGGGTTATTCACTGTTAGCCAATCAGTAACACCACCGTTTTTATAACTGAGATGTTGGGAGTGAAGTTTAGCAAAAGCTTCAAAAGATGCTCCTTTGGAGATGTGGTTGGAGATTTTGTTTAAAAAAGATTTAATTAAAGTATTTGTTTGCTCTAGATCAGGTGAATCTGAATCAATTTCTGAGATTATTATTTGAGCAATCTTAATTTGTTTTTGATCATATTCTAGATTATTATTTAAGCATTGATCTAGGATATATTGAGTTGATATTTCCAAGTCTTTGGTAATATAACGCTGAAGATTGAGAATTGCTAATTTTTCAATAACTTCTTTTTTTATAGATTCTATTTCATCAAAATTTAAAAGTTCTTCTGTAGATAAATTATTTTTTTTTGCAATATCAACAAGAATTTTATTTACATCTCCATCATTTGGAAGTATGTTGAACTCTTTGGCTTTTTCAAGTTGAATGACTATATCAATTTGAGTGTTAATCAAATCAATCTTTTCATTATATGATTTTCTCGAAAATATTTTATTTTCAAATGAACTTACAAGAATCGGACTGTTATTGATAATTGCAATAATAGTATTTTCTGAAAATGAAATTTCTGAAAAAATAATAAGAAAGAAAACTATAAATTTTTTCAATTTCTAAGATTTGCAGAATACCCTGGAATTTTATTTTCAATTTTATTTTTAAGAGGAGTGGTAGTCGATCCAAGACCGGTTAGAACTACCTCCATGCGAGTGTTATAGTTATATCCACCTGAAGAATCGTCTGTCTTGAAGTGGGCTACTCTGAATGCCCAACAGCATGACTCATATGCAATTCCAGATGTTTCAGAGTTAGTAACACCTGTGGAAGTTGTTTTATCTAAACCTCCAAAAACATGAACAGAGTTAGTAATGGGATAAGCTCCAAAAAATCTTTCAGTCACTTTTGTTCCATTATCAATAAAGCTTAATGAGATAAATTTTCTAGAAGATGGGCTATAGGTAATAGTATTTTCCTTTTTGACTATTTCTGATGTTTTAGGATCGAATTGAGCAGCTGAGCTAATTGAAAAGTCATTGACTGCCATATCAATCGAACCTGCGATGTCAGAGTAGGATAATCTTGTTTCATAATTTGTATTCGCGGTATCACTAACGACTTCATCATCAGCATAATATGTTTGCGCTATCTTCATGCTCAGTAAATCTTTATCATCTTCTAGGGCGCCATTTTTTCTGTATGTTGACTCCAAGCTCAAAGTAATGTCATTAGCATTAGTGATTCGATCTAGACCTGTATATCTTTCGCCAGATGTAAGGTCAGCGAAACTAATAATATCATCATACTTATCAGTACTATCAAACAGCGGTATATTCCCTTGAACTTTTTTAGCTCTGTAGCTATAGGTAATTATTGGACTAATCCGATGAGTTGCTTTATAGCCAAATAAAGCGCTATTCTTGATAGTTGTAAAATCAATATCAAGACCAGAACCAAAAATCGTTCTATCAATATTAGGATTATTTTTAAGAGAGTAATTTGTTATCGAAACATTTATATTTGGAGTTACTTTTGGATATTCTATGTTAAGTTCTCTAGAAATTCCAATACTTCCATGAGTTCTTGCGCCTGATTCTTTACTGGACGTATCATGTGCAAAGCGAGTACTTACTATATCAACTTGTAATGGTATTTTACCATCTGAATTGAAAGTTTTTGAGGCTGAGCCTTCTAGAGGCCTTGTGTATTCTGGAGTTCCAGAATTCACCACTTGCTCATCTTCTGTAAGAAGTGATAGTGAAAGATTTTTTTCTTTGTTTTGATATGAGTATTTAAGGGATGACTTCAAAGTTTTTAAATCGGTATTAGTTCTTGCAATTTCTTCAAAATATTTTGAATCTGAAACTCGATGATAATTTGCGCTTAAATGAACTTTATCAGATAAATCTAATTCTTCAGAAAAATTAACAAGCCATCTTTTAAGACCAGTAATCTTATCTTCCGGCAAATACCTTGCATCAACCGATAATATCGAATCTTCATGTTCAGGAGAAAGCTTTGGAGCAATTAGTTGTCTATACTTTCCCTCATAAATAAATCTTCTACTTGACATGTAAGTTAAGGCTAAAAGAAGATCACGATCGGGAGCTAAGTTAAAATAGTATGGAACTCTTATGCTATAAGAGTCTTCATTTTGACCAGTTTCATTATAGGTTGAATAATCCGGAGTTAGAAAGCCCGAGCCCCTTCCAGACAACACCCAGCTGTATTTAGGAGTGTAAAAAATTGGTACACCATAAAATTTAAGAGTAGCATTGTCTGCAACACCTCTATTTTTCTCTAAATTAAGTTCTATTTCATCAGCATCAATCAACCAGTCATGTTGATTTATTGGGCAAAGACTATATGTAGAATTTGTCAGAACAACCCTTTTGGAGTCTCTTTCTATGATTTCAGTAAAACCATTTGCACCTCTTAACTCATTTGAGTAATCTTGATAGTTAGCATTTTTTGCGATTGCATTTAGTTCATCATTCTCTCTTGACACAAACAAATAATCACTCGATATTAGATAAGATTGATCTTGAAATTGAACGTTATTAAAAGCGGAAATTGACCTATCAGTTGATGAAATTGAAACATCATTTGCGGACAGAAATAAATTTTGTGAGTTGACTTCAACGTTTCCAGAAAGAAGATATTTATCTTCAATAATTTCGCTTTGATCAGCTTCTACATCAAGTGGTCCAGTATTTTCAGATAATTTTTTAACAGGAAAAATTGTTTGATATTCAGGGCAACGGTCACAAAAACTTTGATCAAGTTCACAACTTAGATTCACTCCATTGGCGTTAGTAGAAAAGTGACTAAAAATAACAATAAGAAAAATAATGTATTTCTTCATAAATCTTAAGTCAATAGAAAAATGATATTTTATCATTATAAATGGATAGATAATCGCTCTGATTTTGGATGTTTATTTGAAATCTTAAAATGTAATTTGAATTGTATTTATGGGTAAAATAGTTTTTTTGATTTAATGAAGTTTTTTTTAATTCTTCTACACCTTGTTTTTTTCAAATATGACCATATCTTTCTTTTTAACTTAATTTTATTTTAAGGACACTGCGTGAGTAATAATAAAAATGGAGCCCAAATGGCTTGGAATGATAATAACAATCAAACACCACCCGAGTTAGATGAAGTTATTAAAGACTTTAAAAATAAATTTAACTCCACCTTCGGAGGCAAATCTTCAGGTAACTCTGGAGCAAGTAAAGCAGCCAAAGGCAGCTTTAAATATATCTTTATCCTGGCTTTTATTGTTTGGTTAGCAACTGGAATATACATTGTTGACCCTGCAGAAAGAGGTGTAGTGCTTCGATTTGGTGCTTTCCAAACCTCAGCAACTCAGGGTCCTCATTGGCACATTCCTTACCCAGTTGAGTCGGTCTATAAGATTAACGTTGAACAGATTCGTTCTGCAGAAATCGGCTTTAGAAATGTTCAAAATTCCTACGGTGGTGGTGTCAGCTCGGAATCACTCATGCTGACCAAGGATGAAAATATGGTTGACGTTAAGTTAGCTGTTCAATATAAGGTTGCAGATGCACAAGCATTCCTGTTTAACGTATTTCAACCTGAATTGACACTAAGCCACGTGGTTCAAAGTGTTATCAGACAAGTTGTTGGTGACAATACAATGGATTATGTTTTAACAACTGGTCGAGAGCAGGTTGCTCAGGAAGTGAAGGTTGCTTCCCAAGCCTTACTTAATGAGTACAATACTGGGCTTATGATTACTGCTGTAACTATGCAGGATGCTCAGCCACCAGTCCAACTGAAAGCAGCATTTGATGATGTTGTTAAGGCGCGTGAAGATGAGCAGCGATACATTAACGAGGCCAGAGCCTATGCGAATGATATCGTTCCAAAGGCTCGAGGAGCGAGTCAGAGACTTCTTGCAGAAGCTGAAGCATATAAGTCAGAAGTGGTTTCAAAGTCTGAAGGTGAGGCCTATCGTTTCAATCAAATACTAACGGAGTATACAAAAGCTCCTGAAGTCACAAGGGAGCGACTTTATAGGGAAACATTAGAAGATGTTCTAAGCACGACCAATAAGGTTATTGTTGATTCAAGTTCAAATTCAATGATGTACTTGCCTATTGACCAGTTAATTAACTCATCAAAGACACCTAAATCATCATCTTCAACGAATTCATTTCAGCAAACTCCTTCGGGAAGTTCAAATAATCAAGGGGTTCTACGTTCAAGGGAGAATAGATAATGAAAAGAATAATTTTAGTATTGGCTATCTTGGGCGCTATCCTTCTTTCATCAAGCCTTTATACTGTTAATGAAACTCAGGTTGCTATTAAACTTAGACTAGGTGAGATTGTCTCTGTTGAAAATAAACCTGGACTGAAGTTCAAGACTCCTTTCGTTAATAATGTAGTCTCGTTTGATAAACGTATACAAACTCTAGATTCTGCTGCTGAGTCATTCCTAACGGTTGAGAAGAAGAACGTGGTTGTTGACTCATACGTTAAATGGCGAATCGTTGATACCGAGAAGTTCTATATTTCGACGGGTGGTGCTATGGCATCTGCCAACTTGAGATTAGCCCAGAATAACCAGGATGCACTTAGAACTGAGTTTTCTAAAAGAACTATTATTGAAGTAGTTTCTGACGAGCGTGAAGCAATCATGGCAAGTGTAAAAGCTAAACTTAAAACCATTGCTGAAGATGAATTTGGTATTGAGGTTATAGATGTTCGTATTAAGCGAATTGAGCTAGCTCAGGAAGTAAGAAACTCGGTATATAGCCGAATGGAGACTGAAAGAAAAAGTATTGCTAACAAATTCCGTTCAGAGGGTGCTGAAGAGGCTGAAAAAATTCAGGCCTTTGCAGACAAAGAGAGAACAATTATCTTAGCGAATGCTTATCGTGACTCTGAGAAGATTCGTGGTGAGGGCGACGCTATATCTGCAAGTAATTATGCTGAAGCATACAGCCAAGATAGTGACTTTTACTCTTTCTACCGTTCACTTGAATCTTACAAAAAGTCATTCAGTGATCAGGGCGATATTTTGGTCCTAAACCCAGAATCAGAGTTTTTCCGCTACTTCAACCCAACTAAGTAATTTAGGGTTATGAGTAATTGGCAGTTACCCGAGGGCATAGATGAGCTCACTGGTGACCAAGCCAACGCTTTTGAGAGCGCGAGAAGAGACTTATTAGATTTATACCAAAGTTGGGGGTACGAAATTATTGTACCTCCAATGATTGAATATGCAGACAATCTTGTTCTAAATTCCAAATCAATTGATGACAAAACCTTTAAGTTTCTTGACTCAGTTTCCGCTCGGATGCTGGGAGTTCACTCTGATATAACACCCCAAATTGCCAGAATTGACTCCAAAAGAGCAAGCTCTGGGGGCATCAATAGGTACTGTTATATCAACGCAATACTTCAAACTAAGGCGGATGATTTTTATGCTTCAAGGTCACCTATACAAGCAGGTGTTGAGCTTTATGGTTTTAAGGGGATAGATGCGGATATAGAGGTCATTGTGTTGATGCTTTCATCCTTAAATATCTTAGGAATATCAACTCCAATTCTAAGTCTTGGTAACACAGTAATTTTTAATGCTTTGTGCGATTCAGCTAATCTTCAAGCAAATAATAGATCTGCTCTAAGAGATATTTTCAGAAGGAAATCAATTCCTGATTTAGATAATTTTCTAAGTCAAAACCAAATTAAAGAGTCTGACAAGTTTAAATCTTTGATTTCCCTTGATGGTGATGAGACTGTTCTTGATGATGCGTTAGAGGCTTTTAAGGGTATGCCATTAATCATTAAGGCGATTAATGACTTAAGAAAACTGAATGATTTTTTCAAAGACCACGACACCGAATTAATGTTTGATTTGGGTGAAGTCAAAGCCTATGAATATCATGACGGCATTGTATTCGCAGCATATACTAATAAATTTTCAAAAGCTATCGCTCAGGGTGGTAGATATGATGGTTTAAGTCAATCATTTGGATCTCCAAGAGAAGCTACAGGATTTTCATTTGACCTTAAATTTTTAATACATCAACAGGCAATTGGTTTAAAAAACAAGAGAGTGCTAAATGCACCAAATATTGACAATCCTGACTTTATACAGTTAGTTAACCAATTGAGAGCTCAAGGTCACATCATTAGAACTGATTTGAAAGGATCGGATAGTGTTGATTTTGTTAACGATAATGGGAAATGGAAGCTAAAGGAATAAAATGGGAAAAAATGTAGTAATCATTGGTACTCAATGGGGCGATGAGGGTAAAGGAAAGATAGTTGATTTGATTACTGATAAAGTCAGCTCTGTAGTTCGTTTTCAGGGAGGACATAATGCTGGACACACTTTAGTTATCGACGGTAAAAAAACAGTTCTTCACCTCATACCCTCTGGCATCTTAAGAAAAAAAGTTAATTGCTTCATTGGTCATGGCGTGGTTTTATCAATGACTGCCCTTTTAAAAGAGATGAATGAGCTAGAGAACTCTGGAGTGGAAGTGAGCTCTAGACTTAAGATTAGCCCGGGATGCCCTTTGATTCTTCCTTACCACATAGAGCTTGATAATGCTCGTGAGGCGCACAGAGGCAAAGCAGCAATTGGAACGACTGGAAATGGTATTGGTCCAGCGTATGAGGATAAAGTGGCAAGAAGAGGGTTGCGAGTTGGAGATTTATTGGATGAAGATCTTTTTAAAACAAAATTAAAGGATGTTGTTGATTATCATAATTTCAGTCTAGAGCAATACTACAATCAAACACCAGTAGATTTTGACAGTGTACTGTCTGAAGCATTGAACCAAGCAAAAATCATTAAGCCAATGATCATGGATGTTGCTGATGAACTTCACAAGCAAATGGATAACTCTGAAAACATTTTATTTGAAGGGGCTCAAGGTGCCCTTTTAGATATTGATCAAGGTACATACCCTTTTGTAACTTCATCCAATACTACTTCTGGTGGAGCGGTAACCGGCTCAGGAGTAGGGGTCAGAGATATTGATTATGTTCTAGGTATTGTGAAAGCCTATACAACAAGAGTTGGGGGCGGGCCTTTTCCTACTGAACTTGATTATGACGTGAATACTGATGAGGGTGATCCAGTTGGAAGGGAGCTTTGTTCTAAAGGGCGCGAATTTGGAGCGACTACTGGTCGTCAAAGAAGATGTGGATGGCTTGATTTAGTTATATTGAATCGTTCATTCAGGCTTAATGCAGTGAGTGGTATTTGTTTAACTAAGCTGGACGTCATGGATGACTTGGACTCAATTAAGATTTGTATAGCCTATGAGATTGATGGTCAAAGAACCTCGATTCCTCCATTTTCTGCAGAAGGCTACAGCGCTGCTAAACCTATTTATATTGAAATGCCCGGCTGGAAAACCTCTACTATAGGAACTCACTCATTTGACGATTTACCCAAAGAAGCTCAGGACTATATCAGAAAGATTGAAGAGTTAAGCCAGATTCCTGTGGACATTCTCTCAACAGGTCCTGATAGAGATGAGACATTGATATTGAAAAATCCATTTGAATAGTTATAAAAAAGACTAAGCTTGCTTTATACTTAGCACATTATGTCAGACCCTCACTATCTTCGTGAAGCGGAAAAATATGAGAGCCCGATTCCGTCTCGAGAACATATTTTAAGTTTTATTCAAAAAAGACCCAAAAGTAAGCGGCAACTCTTCGAGCTCCTTTCGATAGAGGATGAACAAAAAAAAGCCTTTGAGAGACGCCTGAGAGCAATGGTGCGTGATAAACAGCTTAGCTGTAACAAAAACGGTGTATATCGCCCTTTCTCCAATAGGGGACTGATCTCTGGAACTGTAATTGCCAACCCAAAAGGTTTTGGATTTGTCTCTCTTGATAAAGGTGGAAAAGATTTAAGGCTTTCAAGTCAACAAATGAAGTTGGTCTTTCATGGCGATAAGGTCAAAGTTCGTCTTTTGAATCGAAAGCTTGATGCTGAAATTGTTCAAGTTACTCAAACAGTTAAGACTTTAGTGGGCCGTCTTCATATTAATCAAGACGAGCGTTATGTTGTAGTTGATGATAGAAGAATCAAGCATGAGATTGATATTGTAGAGTTGATAGAAGGCTGTGCAGACAATCAAGTCGTCGTAGTTGAGGTGCTTAACTCTCCAACCCTTGAAAAAAATGCTTCAGGCAGAATCACCTCAATTATTGGTAACTATCTGGATGAGGGGGTCGAAGTGGATTCAGCAATTCATCGTCACGAAATCCCCGCCATTTTTGGAGATAAGGCCCTTGAAGAGTCTGCAAAGCTTCCTAACAAGGTACTAACAAAAGATAAAAAAGGT
>Ga0228662_1000319_pt1 | contig 25358 bp, 28 predicted proteins | sample 76DmetaG_FD_183173 | JGI IMG/M metagenome (GOLD analysis project Ga0228662, IMG submission 183173) | Seawater microbial communities from Monterey Bay, California, United States - 76D | ecosystem: Environmental > Aquatic > Marine > Coastal | place: USA: California | collected 2016-11-10
TACAGTGGGCCACAGCATTTAAATGTCATGCTGGGACTCGTTTAATCGAAAAAGTGCCCTAGATTTTGACTCCATATTCATCATGAAGGAGATGGAGTCATGGTTGTGGAAATGACCAAGGGCAAAAAGCGGCCAATGATTTTTTTGACTGCACCGCCTGAAATAGAGCAGACAGCATGTTTAAGATTCCGTGTGCCGCGCAATCTGCCCTACCGTGATGCGCCACCTTATAAATCGTCAATTTACTATTGGTGGTGGACATTTTTGAAGCGCGATCAAAATTACGCAGACACTTGTGCAAGCCGAGGTAGGGGCCAATCTGCAAAGCTCTACAAAGATTTTGGCAATGTATTTAAAAGTGACTTTTTAACGTGGTGGCGATGCCATCAAGGTCTTTTTGCAGAACAAAGCGCAGCTGAAGACCATAAAATTCTCTGTGACACAGAAAGTAGGATTTGGTATCAAATTGACCCTAAGCGGCCATTTAATCAGATACATGAAGAGATACGAGCGCTTCACCTACAAGCGCACGCCATCATGCCTAAAAAGCGCGCCTCACCCAGTTCGACAGCGCAGTATCCAGTTTATGCAAATGTATCAGCACATACTTTGCACCGCGTACTGGCTATTTGGGATTTACGCTCAGCTAACCCTGAGGCATCCGCCTATGAGTTGGGAGTATTGGCTGGATACAAAGCCAACCTCATACCGACATCCAAGTTTGGAGAAACTCGTACACGGCGGGCACTAGACGCCCAATTGCACAACAAGCGTGTGCGTGTGAGTATCGCCAATAAAGCCAATCGCTACTTACGTACCGCTGCTCAATACATCAAAAATGTCGGCCGTGGTGAGTTCCCTAAGGCTCAAAACCGGTAGCACTGAGGGCTTTCCAAAATTCTATACAATTGTTTTTATTGAATAATAGGGCAAACACAGTGTTTGGAAGTGCAGTGTTTGCTATTTTTGCCAAACACTGCACTTCCAAGTGCAGTGTTAACACTGCATGTTTAAACACAGTGTTTAACCTGCAAATGGTCAAGCGTTCTCACTTTGACGAGAGCAGTCTTGCTGTGTTTGTGTTGAGATGTTTTGGAGTTGAGCTGCTGCACTGTTCTGCTTGAGTGTGCATCGGCGGTTTAAACAACAATCTGATTAATACTCCTCTGCCAGCATGATGGTGAGAACACGTGCGGTGACAGTCTCGTTGCTTGGATCTGGCGAATGCATGTGCAGGTCTAGGTCGTAGTAATCGATCTTCCAAAAGAACGTTGTGCCCTCAAGTGTGATTTGGCCGAAGTCATGCTCCCCATATGGGTCATTGTCTGGCGTGAAGGCCTCAAACACTTGCACCTGCCGTAATACCGCATCTACATTCCCTAAGGCCTGCACACCTGCAGTGATGGTCACGCGACACTCCATGAAGGTTCGCCGTGCTCGATCATTAAGTGCTGCTATTTTAGTAGTAGCGTCAGGCATTGGCAGCTGCTTTGGCAGCACCTGGCTTAAGTGCGGGTCTACGCTCTGCAACCTTGGTAATGGCCGCATCCAGTTCTCCCGCAGCTGCTGCATTGAGGAACGCATCAAGTACCCCAGCCACGTCAGCTAATGACTTCACAACCACCGCGTTGTTGGTGCCGTCAGCTGCAATCACACGCGCCCCATATCTACATTGTACGTACCAACCGCCATCTTGTTCAAAGAACCATGGGCGAATGCGACGATGCGTTTTGACCAGCACACGTTCACCCATGTCATTGGTCATCCACTTGTCGCGGTCAACGCGGTGATCTTCTTTTTTGAGTGCTGCGGCATGCACCAGCTTTTGCTCTTTAAGTCCTGCTACGAGCTTGTCACGTCGCGCTATAATTGGATCGCGCTTCATACTGCGATCAACTGTTTTAAATGTAAGTTTTGCCAAATGTGTCATAAGCGCTCCTTGCTGCTTGGTTACAGTTAAAGCGTATGTTCACTTTGATGCTTGGACTACCGGAAAGACAGTCAAGCCACTGATTTAATGTAATAATAAGTTATTATAGGTGATTGCGTATATAAGCGAAGCATTGGTCACATGTAATCGCGCTTGATGATTGTGGCATAGAAAGCAGCGCATACGCACCGAAGCTACGCCCATAAAAAAAGCGTCTCACGGTTTGCTCCGCTGACGCTGTGTTTGTTTGTTATCTCTCTTCGTTTGATCAAGTTCGTTTGAGTGTTTGTTGATGTTCTGTATTTGAACATCTTTGTTTTGTGATCTTTGTCTTCTCATCTTTGCTTTATGAGCTTTGTTTGAACAGCTGCTCGTGAACAAGGATGTGCCAAGACCTGCGCCTTTGGCATCTGTGCTGTTCAAACTGCTCAGGTATTTGCTGCGCGAAGGGGCTTAGCCACGCTCCACCATCTGCAAATTACCGCTTGCCTCATATCGTGCCTTTTGATCGTTTAATGCCTGTTTTGAGTGCCTAAGCCAGAGTGGGCTGGCTGCCCTTTGAATGCGATGTGCTTGTTGCTGGCAGTAGTTGTCGTTGGGTGCATAGTTTGACTGCTCAGCATCCCAACAAAGATTGTCCAAAATCGTGTCACTGCCCATGCGCCAATACTCGTGGGTGACGTAACTGGCCACAGCTGCACGGTCTTGCACTGGCATGATCCAGTTCTTAGCCAATGGCGCTGTTTGAGTGTGATGCTGCGCCCACACTGCATTGAGCAAACAGCACATCTGCTCTGTATCCAGCAGCGGGCTCGGCATCACGAAGTGAACATGAAAGTTCTCACTGTCAGCGCCTTCGTGGGCGAAGCACCATCTTGGCACCCGCATATCCTGACGCTCAGCCGCTTTGTCAAACATTACGCGGTCAATCTTGTTCCAATAGCTACGCAATAGTTTGTTGGCAGTCTCACGGCCAATGGTCCTGCCATTCACAAACTTGAGCGTGCCGAACACATCCCAGTCTTGTGCCAGAAGATGCTGCACCAATGCCTGTCGTTCTTGTTTGCGCTGTTCAAATATCATTGCGGTTCTCCGCATGTATTTATCAACGAATACAAATAATGGGGCAGAAACAGGCAATACTGTGTTGCAACAGCTATGGGGGAACCACTGTGTTGTAGGTTTGTGGTTGCAACATAGTGGTTGTCCCACAGCCCCTAAGAAATTTCCACAACACAGTCTTGCACCAAAGTGTCACAAGAAGTTTCCGCAACACAGCTTTTGGCTTGTGTGTTGAGCAACAATATCTGTCCCCGTGTTTGCTCCAACACCTCTGTGTCTTGATAAATACTTGCGAGACCAAAACATTGGGAGAATTGGATGAGCATAAGACTATTAGAACACATGCGCGATGAGTTGATCGCCACGGGCATCGTGCAGAATACACCAGAGTTTTGCCGCAGCTGGCTAGGGCGCAGTGAGGGCTATATCCGTGTGCTACGTTATCACAACACAGAACCAAGTGTGGAAACGCTGAGCATTTGTGCAAGCAAGCTTGGGTACTATGGCGCTCGACTGGCTGGTAGTGAGCAACATGAGCATCAGATCTGGGCCAGACGCTTATCCGACCTGAAGACTCTGTGTGACGGTGCTGTAGCTAAGCAGGCAGAGGCAGTGTGGCGTGCGCCTGAACGGATGGCGGTATGAACAAGCATCCGAAATGGGTTCTACAGACCCAAAAATCTGCGCTGCGGTTTTTTATAGGTCAGTACTTATCATTCCGAGGTGGTCTTTTCCGCACCCCACTCCCCCAGCAAGGAGCAGCACATGACTGACCGTGACGAACTCCGCCGATTGATAGATGTGATTGAGAAGGCATCCAGCAGCGTTCAGTTGGATCAAGCCATTGAAGACATTAAAACTTTTTCAAATACTACCAGCTTTTTGGCCAATAAGTTAGAGACGAGGCTCAAGGGTGGTGACGTAAAGGCGAAGAGCAAGCCAAAGTCACGCATGGGTAAATCCATCGCGTCAGTGCCCAAGCCCAACGCGCCACCAACACCAAGTTCGCCGAGTGCGCCGTCGTCTACAAATACATCCGGTATGCCAACGGCGACGAGTACATCAACGTCACAGGCTGACTTTGAGCGGCTTAAATCTCAGGGGTCGCAACCACCCGTTGGGGTAAGTTGATCGCAGTGGTGTCTGTTGCCGTCTGTGCTGCGGCTTATGGGGGCGACCTATCATGTTCCGCTATGTGTGGCTGCTAACTCGAGTTGGTGGATTACACAGGATTTTAGCGCACAACTGCACGGTTTTTGGTAAAAGAAGTGTGTTTGATTTGTCGTTGAACTGTATGTCGACAGGCATAGTTTAAATGATAAGCAGTCTTGATTGTCTAATTTGAAAGTTAATTAACTCAGCTAGGCACCTGCGTTGGTGTTTTAAAGATGACCCAGACCTTGCAGAAATTCGTTTCAATCAAGGCTTCAATCCAGAACCATTTTGATCATAAGAGATATTTAGAAAGCAGACAGACGTATAAGCAAAAACGCAGTGCCATTCTCATTGAGTGGTTACAAATCTGCGGTTCATAGGTTTGTGTGACCGTAGTGCTTTGAGACCTGTTGGAATTTGTCTGACAACCCCGCCTTGACGACGGATGCTGTTAGATTTTGTCTGACACACCAACTAAATGGCTTTGGTATGCTTATATATGGTGTTCCTCGATACTCCTAGGCGACGGGATACTAGGCTTACGTTTCTCCCAGAATCTAAAAAAGTCTTCTTGATAAGTATGCAGTTTTCTTTTTTTATTGGTGACTTGGCGCAGGAAACGCATGGGACAACTTGGTCTAAGTTAAAATTTTGATCACCTTCAATAAGCTCAGCGTGCAAAGTTAAACTATCTGATTTAGCTACCATTAGTTTTATTGTATTTTTCAATTGCTTGATTTGACCCGGCCAATCCATTCCTTTTAAGACGTTTAGCGTCAGCTGGGAAAATTTGTGTTCACTTGAGATTTGCCTGAGGATTTCTGTTGCTATTTTTTTGAATTCTATTCTTTGATTTATGCTGGGCACTATAACGCTAGCCCCACATATATTTTCTAAAAAAATGGGATCCATGTCTTGTGATGCATGCAGGTCTGCAATGGATATTCGACTGGAAACGAAGATAGCTCTAACCTTATTTGTATTTTCTTCTGTTTTAAATTCTTGGTTTGCTTCAAGAACTTGAGCTAATACTCTCTGAATTTTTAGAGGAGTGTGCTCTACATTCTTCAGAAATAAACTTCCACCTATGGCTTTATATAACTTGCCTTTTGGCATGGCTGGTTGATTTTGGCGAAAGAAGGCTAGCTTGCCTTCGTCACCAAACAGCTCGTTTTCGAAGTTGTCTTCGGACAATAAATCACACTTTATTTCTATAATTTTTTTTGAGTTAAGAAATCTTCTATGTAATTCGATAGCGGTTGTTTTTTTCCCAGATCCTCTTGGACCCTCTATGAATATACACAGATTTTGTTTGAGAGCTTTACCCGCAACATCTAGGTGCTTTTTTAGGCCGCTATCCTCAATAATATAATTGAAATTGCATTCGCTTTTTTGCTTCTTACTAACATTTTTTTGTTCTGGATGGCTTTGGAATTTAGGCATCAAACTGTTTGTCTTTTTAATCGAATTCAATTCCACTATTCGTTTATTTGTGGACTCACTTAACTCCATAAATACCGCAGACCCCATAACGTCGTGTATTCTGATTATCTCGTTGGAGCCAAGTCGAGTAATTGCGTTTGAAAAGGGTATTTCAAAAACGTCTCCAAAGTGACGTTTTTGTGAAATATTGAGACCGTTCAACATTATCTGTGCATTTGTATTTGCGCCTTCAATAAAGCCAAGTTCGTCAACTGCTAAAAGTGCTACGCTGGTGGTCGAAAGGTATTCGTGCCGAGCGTGGAAACTAATCACTGAAAAACCCTGAAATTCATCGATGAATAAGCGATTTTCAACATTCATGCAGGCCAGTTTTACCAATGCTAAGGTATGATGCTGCCTAGAGGATGCATCTGATGTTGCATCAATCATTCCTACAATTTCGTTTCTTGGATTGTAAATCGGTGCAGCGAAGCAAGACAATCCCCCAAGCTTTCGAAAGAAATGGTCCCTGCCTGCTACTATTTGCGATGAACCAGTATGCAAGCAGAGGCCTAAAGCGTTGGTTCCGCGACATTGCTCTGTCCATATTGATCCAGGAACTACTGCGCGACCAGCGTCGCTATTTTTAAATTCTTCATCTCGTAGTGCGTCAATCACGATGCCTGAGTTGTCTGCGTAGGCAACCATGAAGTTAGTACCCGCGATTTGGTTGTAGAGTAGTTCTAATTCAGGCATTACAAATTGTTTAATGTACTCGTTTTTTTGATTGACCTGGTAAAAGTCTACTTCTGATATCACTGCATCGACAGGCTTCCCATTGGGGTCTAGACCAAACGATGAGCTGCGCCGCCAACTGTCATCAAGTGACGCTTTAGATGTTTTTATCTCGGTTCCTAAAGCGGTCTGTGCTTCAAATTCAACGATATTTATAATGGAATTTTCATTCATATTTAGCTCCAATAGCAACTGTTATATACTACTTTATTCAAGCGGTAAATTTTGCTTCTGTTCATTAATTGAACAATTATTGGGCGCTCATGATCAGAAGTGAGCATTAATGAGCGTTGTTTGAATTATAAATGCGTCCCTATAAATATTCAACTCGTACCGAAAGGCTGAATATGAAAGCGCAAGTTTTAAAATATTATGATGACCATTTGATGGCACCATCGTGGGTGGATCTAGAAAATGTCGCCGATCCCAAAATAGAAAAAGCCAGTGATGTGATCGTTAGAATTGGTGGTGCTGGGGTTTGTCGTACAGACCTTCACATAATCGAGGGCGTTTGGCGTGAAGCAACAGACCCTGACCGCAAATTGTTGCCACTAATAATGGGGCATGAAAATGCTGGCTGGATTGAAGATGTAGGCAGTGAAGTTGAAGGCCTCAAAAAAGGTGACCCAGTTATTGTTCATCCAAAAATTACAGGTGGTACATGTTTGGCGTGTCGCCGCGGACATGACATGCATGGAGAAAATGGATCTTTCCCAGGCGTTGATTGCGATGGTGGTTATGCAGAAGCACTCAAAACCTCTGTTCGAAATATTGTGAAATTGCCTAAGACGCTAATCCCGAAAGAGGTGGCGGCCTATTCAGATGCCGGGCTAACTGCATACCGTGCCGCTAAAAAAGCATCTCGCCATTTATTGCCAGGTCAAACATGTGTTGTGATCGGCTCCGGCGGCCTTGGCCATATTGGCGTACAAGTTCTCAGGGCAATGTGCGCAGCTGAAATCATTGTTGTAGACCCATCGGAGATGGCTCTGAAGCTTGCAGAAAGCTGTGGAGCTGATCAACTTGTCAAAGCTGATGGAAATGAGGTCCAGCGAGTTCTTGAGCTGACCAAAGGCAAAGGAGCTGAAGCTGTTTTGGATTTTGTAGCTGAGAGGGGGACAACTTCGAAGGGTCTCGCAATGACTCGTGAGATGGGGAGTTATTACGTTGTCGGATATGGTGAAGATATCAATGTAAGCGCCTTCGAAATGGTCACAACAGAAAAAAATATTATTGGAAATCTTGTTGGAACGTGGGCGGAACTGACTGAATTAATGTCTTTGGCCGATAAAGGTAAAGTTAATCTAGCGACGCAAGAATATAGCCTGGCAAATGCGAATTTGGCTTTGCAGGACTTAAACAACGGAAAAGTAAAAGGCCGTGCCGTACTAGTGCCTTAAAAAAAATTTAACCGGGAGGAACTACAATGAAAATAACATCAAGTGTAAGTTTGTTAGCTATTGGTGCTGTGCTACTAGCAGGCACTGCTCAGGCTGATAAGTGGAGTGATCAGTTTCCGCATATTAAAAATTCAGGAGACATTCCAGGTCAGTGCTCTTACGAGTCGATGTCCAAGAAAGATTATTCGGGTCAAAAGTTGACTATTAACACTCACGCAGTGCCCGTCATCGGGGAACCCACTGCACTCCACGCGGAGCAATTTAGTGCTCTCACAGGAGCAGAAGTAAATGTGATTCATACACCAGCCGGTGACCTGTATTCCAAAGCGATGATACCATTTCAATCGGGTCAAGCCCCGTATGATATCGTATTCGGTTTTTCAAACTTTCTCCGAGACTGGAAGCAATATCTTCAGCCTATCCCTGCCAAGTATGTGAATATGAAGCAGATGCAAGACGTTACTCAGGGTCACATTGATGTGAACTCGTGGGGTGGCGAGATGATACAGTTTCCAATCGATGGAGATCGTCATTATCTGAAATATCGTAAAGATGTGATTGATAATCCTGAGTATCAAGCCAAGTATAAGGCCGAGACTGGTAATGAGCTGCGCATCCCACAAACGTGGAAAGAATATGCTGAAATGGCAGAGTTCTTTAACGGATGGGATTGGGATAATGATGGTGAGCTAGAATATGGCTCTGCTGAGGTCATGAAAAAAGATGATTTGATGTATGCTGCATTTTTCAGTCGATCAGTAGCTTACTCAAAAAACCCACGCGTGAAGGGTGGTTTCTTCTTCGATCTGGAAACTATGGAGCCGTTGATTAACGGACCGGGTTTTGTTGCGGCACTCACAGACTGGGTTGAGGCAACAAAGTATGTACCACCAGGTGGCATGAACTTTGGATTAGGCGACGAAATCAACTCCTTTGGTGGAGGTCAAACTTTATTTAGTTACTCGTGGGATGATGCTTTTGTAGCTGCAATGCAAGATGATAGCCCAATCAAGAATAAAGTGGGTGCGGCACCCTTACCTGGCTCGGACAGAGTCTGGAACAGATTGAGTGGAGCCTGGGAAGATACATACAACCAAGCACCATACATAGTTTGGGGTTGGACTGCCGCGGTTGCCAAGGAAAGCAAAAACCACGACATGGCTTTTGACTATCTTTGTTTCTTTGCAAATGATGCTAACCACCAAGCAGATATTGCGATTGGTCGTTTTGGTGTAAATCCATTTAGGAAATCAGATTTTCTTCCTGAGATTTACGTCAAAAATCAAGGTTGGGACCCAGAAATTGCGCAGCAGTATTCTGAGACTCTACTTGAAATGGAAGAAGGAAGCACAAATCTCGTATTCCCTTTACGTGTGCCAGGTGTGTTCCAGTTTAATAGTGCGGTTGCAACAGGAACAGCCAAGGCCTTAGCAGGTCAGCTTTCACCACAGGAAGCATTGGACGAAGTCGCTGTTGAGTGGAAAAAAATCGTGAAGCGTATTGGAGCTGATACAGTTCGTGAAGCATATGCTATCGGTGTTGCTCTGGAAGATTCAGAGTAAAGTTACTCAAAAAGTGAAAAAATTAGAGCGTCCCGTTTGGGGCGCTCCATAAACAAAGGAAAACGATCAATGAATTTTAAACATAAATATATGTTTTTACTTCCCGGGCTTCTCGTTCTGCTAGCAATTTTGGTTTTTCCGATTGGCTTTACAGTTCGGTTAAGTCTCTCAAGCTGGGACAGCTTCTACCCGAGCCTAGATTTTATTGGTTTTGAAAATTACATCAGACTTTTTACTGACGATTCACGTTTTTGGGAGGCTTTTGGTCGCCTGAGCCTTCTTTCTCTAACTACGGTATTTCTCCAATATATTATAGGGTTCTCTTTAGCTCTCTTAGTATGGAAAGAGATCAGGTTTCAGAGATTATTTAGAGTTTTGTTCTTGATACCAATGATGACCACACCGGTCATAATGACCGTTGTTTGGCGAACCGTTTTCCATGAATCATTGGGTCCGGTGAACGATTTTTTTAGTCTTTTTGGAATGCAACCACTTTGGCTTAGCAGTGAGATTTTATCCAAATTCACAGTGATATTAGTAGAAGTTTGGCAGTGGACGCCATTTATGTTCTTGCTATTGCTTGCCGGTCTCTTATCGCTGCCAAAAGAGCCATATTTAGCAGCTTCTATTGATGGAGCAGGTCCCGTCCGAACTTTTATTTATGTAACATTTCCGTTGATGGCGCCGATTTCAATTGGTGCAATCATTATTCGCTTAATCGAAGCATCAAAAATTATGGACACAGTATATGTTTTGACCTCTGGCGGCCCCGGCACTTCTACGGAAACATCAAGTTTTTATATATTTATAAAGGGTTTGCGTGAATTCCAGTTTGGGTATTCAGCGGCTCTCTCCATTACGTATCTGATTATAATGATTATCAGCTTCACTGTAATTGCAAAAATTCTAGTTAAATTGATGGTACGAGGTGAATGATATGAGCTTGTTCTATTCCACGCTAAAATATCTTGTGGTCACGCTTTGGAGTATGTTTGTGATTGCTCCGTTTCTCTGGGCACTTACAACATCGTTCAAAGACTTTCAGTCAGTGACGAGTGGCGCGACGTATATTCCTTGGGTTGATTTCGAACCAACGCTTGACGGTTGGCGGTCACTTTTCAAATCGCCGGCACAAGGTGGCATCGCCATAGTCGAGCCGTTTTTTAATAGTGTCATGGTGACAGCTGCGGGTAGTGGCATAAGTATTATTCTTGGAACTTTAGCGGCCTATTCTTTATCAAGGTTTACTTTTCGGGTAGGTCCCATCCGCAACGGTGACATTACCTTCTTCTTTATTTCTCAGCGGATCATGCCACCGGTTGTTTTGTCTATACCGTTTTTCATTATGCTAGGAAAACTAGGTTTGCTCGACACGTTGTTTGGATTGATTTTAGTTTACGTAGTATTGTTAATGCCAATTGCCGTTTGGATCATGGTGGATTTTTTCAATAAAGTACCGGTCGAAATCGATGAAACTGCTCTGATTGATGGGTGCAATCCCTATCAGGCCTTTTTCAAGGTGGTTTTGCCGAATTCAGTACCAGGTATTATTGTGGCCGGAATGTTTTGTATGATTTTTGGTTGGACTGACTTTTTCTTCGCATTTATTTTAACGTTTACTGAAGTACAACTTCTGCCCGTAGCTATTGTTGCTTTGAACTCCTCCATCACACCATGGTGGAGCCTGTCTGCCGCAGCCTTGGTCAGTGTTGCACCATTAGTTGTAGTTGCGTTTATTGTGGAACGTCACTTGTCAAAAGGTAATCTGTCAGGAGCACTTAAATAAATGTCACTAATAGCTTCAAATTTAAGTATTAAACATGAGAAAAGTTTCCATCTTAATGACGTCAGTTTTTCAATGTCAAAAGGTGAAATTTATACAATTATTGGCCGTACACTGGCGGGTAAAACCACACTATTGAAAACTATAGCTGGTCTTATTTCTCCAGATAGTGGGGGATTAACTTTTGATGGTCACGATTTTGGGGGTATCCCTGTTTGGAAGCGTGAAATTGCGATGGTTTATCAACAATTTATTAACTATCCGCACCTGACGGTTTATCAAAATGTTGCTTTTCCTTTGAAGCAGCGTGGTACCCAAAAAACAGAAATTCATCGGCGTGTAATAGCTGCGTTGTCCCAGGTGGGACTTGAAGGTTTTGGAGATCGAAAAATTCAGGCCCTGTCTGGTGGGCAGCAACAAAGAGTCGCTTTAGCGCGATCACTTGTCAAAGAAGCAAAGATTGTTTTGTTAGATGAGCCTCTCGTTAATCTTGATTATAAATTGCGCGAACAATTGCGCGAAGAGTTTCGAGGAATTTTTGATACTAAGGCTTCGGAGGATTCAATATTAATTTATTCTTCGACTGATCCTGTGGAAGCTATGCAGTTAGGTGGCCAAATTTTGGTAATGGATGAGGGGCGTGTTATTCAACAGGCCAGTGCTAAAGAAATCTACGAAAATCCAATTTCTACCAAAGTTTCTCAAATTACAAACGATCCTGCGATGAATTTGTTTAATGGAAGGATTGAGGATGGTTGTATTGTTTTGAGCCCAGAAATTAAGTTTGATTTACCATCACATTTTAATGGATTGCCGCAAGGTGACTTTACTTTTGGCTTAAGGGCCGCAGCCATTAGCTTAGATGATAATGGTTTTCCGTTTTCAGTTGAGTTGTCTGAGATTAGTGGTTCGGAAACCTTTCTCCATGTGAGGCACGAAGGCTTGAAAATTGTTGGTTTATTGAATTTGGTTCAGAATTTTTCAGTTGGGGCAAAAGTGTCAATCAGGTTCGATACAAAACATTTGTACGCGTTTGCGCCAGATGGACATTTAAAGTCTTCTCCATACGGTGGGTTAAAATAATGGCTAAAATCACACTTCAAAATATAGCTCATTCGTACAATCCGGGAGCAACAGAAAAGATATATGCTTTAAATCCTTTCGACATGACCTGGGTTGATGGTGGACGTTATGCAATCCTTGGTCCGTCTGGGTGTGGCAAAAGTACGATGTTGAACATTATGTCAGGTATTGTGACGCCGTCTGAAGGCAAGCTATTGTTTGATGACGTAGACGTCACAAACGTATCAACCTCGGAGCGTAATATCGCCCAGGTTTTCCAGTTCCCAGTAATTTATGGGACTATGACGGTTGAACAGAATTTGGCATTCCCATTGGTGTGTCGAAATTATGATAAGCGTGTGATTGCTGCTAAAGTTCAGGAGGTGGCAGAAGCATTGAGTTTGCAAGAGTTGTTGAAGAAATCTGCAAGTAAACTAACTGTAGATCAAAAACAGCTAATTTCACTGGGTCGTGGATTAGTCCGTGACGATGTTTCTGCAGTCTTGATGGATGAACCTCTGACGGTTATTGATCCTGATCTGAAATTTCGATTACGTAGGCAACTCAAAGAAATTAACCATAAATATAGTTCAACTCTGATTTACGTTACTCACGATCAGAATGAGGCGATGACTTTTGCTGAAAATATTATTGTTATGGATGAGGGTAATATTGTTCAAGTTGGTACGCCAGCTGAGCTATTTGAGAGGCCCAAAACGTCTTTCGTTGGGTATTTCATAGGTGCACCAGCAATGAATTTCATTGATTGTGAAGCTTATGAAAATAAAACTGTTCGCCTGGGAGATGTCCCAATCAGCACAGACACAGATATATCTAGTGTGAAGTCTAAGAAGTTGAAGTTGGGTATTCGTGCTGAGTACATTAAAATTGCTGATAAGATGGGTAACAATAGAATACCAGTAAGTATTCAGCGTGTTGAAGATTTGGGTAGTCACAAGTTGGTGACAGCAGTATTTAATGGAATTAACTTTAAAGTTAAGGCGGAGCGAGATAAATTGATCTTGAGTGATGATGTATACCTTGAACTGCCTCCACAGAATTGCTGCCTGTATGCGGATGATACCCTTATCTAGTTACCCTAAAAACAACATTTTATAATGTTGATAAAAGTTCATGAAATAAAGCTTAGTTGTCGAATTTAATTTAACAATATAGTGAACTTGACATAAATGTATTAAGGGGGGTGAGGAATTCTTCGCAATTTGGCCAGTTGACCAAACACCCCCATTTTTGTTGTGTAATATGCGGAAATCAATTGGCCAATAGCAATAATATGCTCGAGCGTGGTTACCTAATACCATGTTTAAAACAGCTATTTTGCTCTACCTCCAAATGTCAGTAAAAACACACTACTGCGCACACCTCAAATATTGCCTCGTAAGCTACTGGTATCGAATAGTTAAATTACACCACCTGTATTGAAAATCCTCGTGTCGGTGGTTCGATTCCGCCCTCGGGCACCATTTAAGTCAGCAATAACAATGACTTAACATAGTGTTAAATTCCAAAAAATCGCTAAAATCAAAAACACACCTTAAACACACTTTTTTGTCGTGTTGCTGACTATTTTCAGGGCTGAATCGCTGTGTTGAACACAGTGTTGGCTGACGCGGTGTTGCGAACACTGTGTTGGCAGGGTTTTGGGAGAATAGTGTTGGGGACACAGCTTTTGGCGGGAGGCAAGCTGGTGTCAGACCGAATTTTGAATTTCAACAGCAAACGCTAGAATTTTGGTGGAGGGAAAGCTAATGTCATTCACAAAGCAAATATAAACAGCCCCTGGAGCGCTCTGTGACCGTTGCGAAAAATTGGAAGCAAGAGTGCGTTTAAAAGGTTGCTGTTTTTTGTTTAAGAATAGTTAAGGGATAAGGCGGCTGGAAATGAACCCAAGTTTTTTTTCGAAAACAACTATCAATAGGTATCTTAATATTATTGGATGTCTCTTAGTTTTAGGCGTGCCAATAGCTGCTAACGGGCAACAATCTCACCCTGTATTTTCATCTGAGGATCAATACCACTTAGGTGATGAAAATATTGGCTCTTGGCCAAATCTCTGGGGTGTGTGTATTGGCTTAGGCACAGTAGAGCTTAGCCATTTAGATACCGTAAAAGTTGAGTATAACAGCTATGGTTTGGAGACTGCGTATCTGCAAGTTGGCTCCCAACGGCAAATCCTGTCACCGCAAATGCCTCGTCAAGGTAAGCGTCGCCCAAATTATTGGAGCTCCCGTAAAGCAACTGAAATTATTGCCAAGAATTCGAATAAGGCCGCTAACATTTCAATATGCAGTGAGAGTGTAACCGCGGCAGGACAGCCAGTTGATTATGATGATTGGTTGATTGACAATATAAGTGTTCAGGTGGAAAGGGCACCAGTGCGGGCTCCAATGCAAATTAATAATCAACTGGCTGTTAATAGTGATGTGACAATCAATGTTGAGTTAACAGGACTTCAGAGTATTTTAGACGGAAAGTCTGGACAACTTCGCGTTGTCGAAGAATTACTTCTTCAACAAAGGAGGCTTCAAGAGACTGGTTCGGGTATCAATTCAGTAGCTCTTACTGCCTTTGAGGAGCTGATTAAGAACATAGAAGCGGATATCGGGTCGCTTACATCTACCGCTAAATCAAAATATAATACATCAATACGTCCGAATAACCCTGACACAGACTTATCAACTTGGCAAAAGTCGAAAAACTTCCCTCCAGTCCCCTACTATGTCGCAGGAAGAGCGGGAAATGGAGAATTTTGGCTTGAACCAATTGTTGACGATAGTGGTGAGCTATTGCACAGGTTGAACTTTATTAACCCTGATGAACAAACAGAGCGTATTGCATCAAATTTTGATATCACATTGGATCAGTTGTCTGAAATTCGTGCAGCACTTCACAAGGTCTATGAGTGGTCCGAAACCGCGAAACAAAACAGTGTTCGCAAGAGGTTTGATAAAACAGCCGTTTGTTTTCCAAGTGACCAGTGCAAAGAAAAAGTAAAAGGAAACACTTCTACTCAGGTAGATTTCCTTATTTACGAAGACGGTGCTACTGGCGCGCGTATTGTTAGAAACAAAGGCGCTTTTGCCGAACCGTACAATATGTCAATCGAATCTGTTGCAATGCTGGTAGCGTATATAGATTTTATTGCAGAGGCTGCTACCGCAGAATTTAATGCAGGTACTTTGACTGAAGAAGCACTCGATGAAATGTTTGAATAACTAGCATTTTTCTAGGGTCGCAGCCGCCCGTGGGGGCAAGTTGATCGCTGTGGTGGCTGGCTGATAACCTTTAAATACGCAGTTACACGCGGCTGCGCGTTCGACAATGCCCGCTTTGAAGCTCAAACAACCCTGAATCTGTTTTAACTGCCAAGCTTTATAAGGTTAAAACACACTTTGGTAGACTTGTTGGTGCGTTGAGCCGTAGTGTTGTGATGAGGAGCACAACATGCGGCAGCTGCGGGATGATACACATCTGATACTGGACGGCGAGGTGCGTGTGTACCGGCGTGAGCGCAGCAAGCGCTGGCAGGCAGCCTTTGTGATTGATGGGCATACGATCCGTATCAGCACGGGCAAGCGCGATTTGGCTGAGGCCAAGGAGTATGCCCGCGACACATTCCTTGAGTACAAGTTCCGACACAAAAACGATTTGCCCGTTGTGACCAAGAAGTTCTCTGACGTTGCAAAGTTGGCCATCGTGGATATGCGTAAACTGCTGGATGCTGGCTTAGGGCGTAAAGTCTACGAAGATTACATCGTATGTATTGAGCGCTACCTGATCCCGTTCTTTGGAGCACAGTTCGTCACCTCAATCGACTACCAAAAAATCCAAGACTTCTACGAATGGCGACGGGCAAAGATGGGCCGTGAGCCAAAGGCAAGTACGCTTAATACTCACAACTCAGCTATGAACCGCGTGTTTGAAGAAGCCGTGGCGCGGGGCTTTATCGCGCACAAGAGCGTGCCATTGATGGTAAATCGTGGTGAGAAAAGCGAACGCCGCCCTGACTTTACCCGCGAAGAATACGCCACACTGATCCGCAAGATGCCAAGCTGGATCAAACAGGGTAAAGCAGGCAAGCCCACCGATATGCGCCACCTTATGCGTGACTACGTATTGATCATGGCCAACACGGGCATGCGGCATGGCACAGAGGCGCTGAACCTACGCTGGAAGCATGTGACACTGTTTGAGGAGAAAGACCTGCAATACTTGGAGATGAGCGTGTCAGGTAAAACTGGGCGCAGAGATATTATCTGTCGCAGTGGCACCATCAACTACCTCAAGCGCATCCACGCAAGCAGCAAAGACATACGGCACATCCCGTTTGAGGATCTACTCAAGCAGCGCATTGATTTGCCAGTGTTCAGATTGCCCGACGGGACAGTATCCAAGAACATCCATCAGACGTTCCGCAAGTTCGTCACAGACACTGGGCTGATTACATGCCCGCGTACGAACCAGAACCGCACGCTGTACAGCCTGCGTCACACCTATGCGACTTTCGCGCTGCTCAACGATGGAATGGATATACACGCGCTAGCAATACAGATGGGCACAAGCATTGGCATGATTGAGCGCCATTATAGCCATCTCACGCCTCGCTTGAAAAAGGACATGCTCACAGGCAAAAGATATGAACTCAGTAGAGAAGAATACCATGAAAAGGATTTGCAATGAACGACACTGTTGATGCTTCGTCAAAATATCAGGACAGCCTTCCAATCTCATCAGATGCGATAATGGAACAGCTTGATAATTGGGGTATTACCTACATCCGTTCAGACCATGTGCCTTTGAGAACCGTAGCGGATTCCAAAAAGGTTCAAGGACAGTTTTTATCCTCAGAGCAGGGGGGAGGTCATATCAAAAATCTCTACCTGCGTGATAATAAAAAGCGCAACATATTATTGGTCGCTGAGCAGGATAGACAGATAGATCTAAAGACGCTGCATACCAAACTGGAAACTGGACGATTGTCATTTGGATCTGCAGAAAGATTGATGCAAAATTTAGGGGTTCGCCCTGGAGCTGTAACACCGCTCTCAATGATCAATGGGGTTGAAGCGGGAGTGCAGCTGTTCATCGATAGTGGATTGAAAAGCTGTGAGCAGATTTATGTGCATCCTATGGTTAATGATCGAACCCTGGGCTTAACGTTGGAAGGGTTGCAGCAGTTCTTTAGTAAAATCAAAGTCGAACCTGTTTGGGTAGATTTAGAGTAACTCCACCGCCTCACTCAGTTGCTCAGAATTTACGTCGATGTATCTCTGCGTGGTGGATATATGCGAATGCCCTGCTAACTCTGCAAGCAAACGCACTCCTACGCCCTTGTTGGCCAGCCTCGTGATGTATGTCCTGCGCCCTGAGTGACTGCTTGCATCCTTAAGACCAACAGCTTTGTAAATGTCCAAAAACAGCTGACACATTGTGTTGGCTGAGAAGTGACCGCCTTTCTGGCTCACAAACAGTGGGCGCTGCGGGTCAGTAATGCGTATGCAAGCACTGTATTCCAGCAGTGCCTTACGAAAGCGCTGGTTGAGATACACCGTGCGTGTCTGCCCACCTTTGCTCTGTGCCGCTGATAGAATAAACTGGCTGCGCACATTCCCGTCTTCATCAAACACATTGCCCACGGTAAGTGCAGCAATCTCCTTTGCCCTAAGTCCTGCATAGAAGCTGGTAAGGATGATGGTCTCATCACGCACCGGATGCCGACGGCTTCGCGTGTACTTTATGACGCGGCGCAGCTGCGCCTCATTGAGCGTTTGTGCTTGGCGCATTGTGCTATCTCCTCAAAACCTAACGTTATGTTAGCTTTAAGTATAAAGTCTGAGATATTGGTCTTCCTACCGGAAAGACGTCTTGCCTGAAGCGTATATTTTACAATGACTTACGCAATAATCTCATGCTATGTGTGTTCTATGAGGTTTTGAGCTGTGTGATTGCGCTAAAGCAAAACTGCGCAGTTTAAGCCTTCAGGGCGTGCTCAAAGCTACCGTCTGCTTTGCTGCTTGCAAATGATTTACCAAGGGCGAGAAATCCCCTGCCATCGTTAGCAGCAGCTTGTACTTGGCGAAGTCATACAAGTGCACTTGGTCAATCTTGGGCACAATCACCTGCAGCTGCTTTACCAAATGGTTAAACTCAGGTTCGCCCTCCAAAGCATTCAAGCGTTGCCAGAAATGCTCAAGCCAAGGCAAGAGCGCCGCAAACTCAGCACAGCGCTCTGCTGCAAGTTCACGAATATAGCTTTCATGGTATCCCTCTAATCGGAAATCTTTGAGTTCCACTTTTGTTGAAACATAGAGGGCATACTCCAATGCGCCCAAGACAACAGCTGGCGCTGTATATGTCGCTGTCAGCTCTTCTGATTCACCGTCAAATAGGGCTGAACATCCATTAAGGGTAAAATAGTCATGAACGTTATCCGCAAAGCGAAACGTCGACTGCAGTTTTACACGATAAACCGTTTCATCGATCTTTTGCATGAAGCTGTTGGGTCTTAAAATGACTTTGCTATCAAAAGGTATCTTTGAAACAGCATTGTCCAGCTCACAGGCGTAATCCCGGCTATCAAGGTCAGCATGTGAAACTGGCACTTCCTCTTCAACAATATGCCACAGCCTCACATCGTATTCATTGGCGATCTGACAGGTTAGATGCAGTGCTGCGATGCATTTGTTGTATGTGTCTAAAGTATTGGTCATGGCGCAAACTCCTTGCTGGTTATAACGGTCTCTTCGAGGAGGTCGATCAAGTCGCGTGCGCTGCCTTGGAAGCTCTGCAGCATCTGCACAACATCAGCCCTTGTAGGGGTTAGCCCCTCGGCCTCCAAGATAGCCTTGGCACGATCGACCCAGTCCACGCTTGTTGGTGGATCTAAATCTAACGCTCTAAACCTACTGAGCACGGCTCCCATGATACGGCTCTTGTGATTGGTCGTGGCCACAAAGCGGATCAAATGGCGCTTGTCGTCCATGAACTCGCGGAACTTGGGTTGCACTGTGCGTATGTCCATCTCGTCAATCTCGTTGATGACGATCAGAGCTTTGTCCAGATTCCCAAACATCTGATAGTTAACTTCGGACATGATCTTGGCCTCATAGTCTTTACCAAGGCTGGCAGCATTAAACTCCCAATGCATATGCTGAATATTGCGTTGCTCAAAGTAACTGTGAGCGATCACACGCGCCGCTTCTGTCTTGCCTGCACCTGGTGGCCCTGCGAGCAACAGAGGCTTGGCTGGTGGCAGCTCACAATATGAGCAAATGACACTGGCATTTAGCGGGTCCGCAATGACCAAATCGCCAAAGCAGCGTGGTAGGTGTTTGAGATCAAATGACATGCTCAACTCCTTTGGATGGATGTAGATGGAGTGGGGCAAAAACTGACTGCCCCACTCACCGTTAGATTTACCCATAGGTATAAGTTGCTGCGCCGTTTGTGCGCACTCCACCGCCAGAAACACTGACTTGTGCAGCTGATCCAGCCCGGATCATTTTGGACGCAAACTCTCGCACATCACGTGCACGCTTGGTTGCCAGATCACCTGCATCAAGCTTGGCCAGGCTTTCTTGGGCGCGCTCATCAAGGTCTTTGCCGGATGAGACGAGGACTGCGTCGATGATACCTGCTTCATTGCACCCATAGACAATTGTGCCAGTGCCGTTGTCGTTGCAGCGCACAAGTGCAACTGCATAGTCTTCCTCATAATCAGTATTGGGTTGAATGAAGGTTGGCAGATCAAATGTGCTCACTCCAACCTGGACTTCTATGAGACCTTCAAGCGCCAGCTTCTTGAAGTCGTCTTTGGACATAGCTAAGGCTTTATTTGACATTGGCACACGGCGTACTTCCTCAAGACCGCCACATTCCTGCACATAGCTGGTAAAGCTTTGATCTGGGCCCTTCATGTCGTGAGCGATTGCAACAACACGTGCATAGGCCACTTCACGACGCCCTTGCCCCGCAAAGACGTAGCGGATGACTTTGAGTGCAAGGCTGGTGTTGGCTTGCATTTTGATCTCAAGATCAGTGAGGAGAGCTGCAAAGGCGCGACGCTTACCAACCTCAGATTTAAGTTCAGCATAGAGCGCGTATACGTTCTCTAAGATAGCATAGAGCTCTTCATTGGCTGCACGCAGCGTGCCATCTTCCCACTGCGCTCGGGCAGCATGCATTGCTGTAAGGCGTGTGTGGATATCAGTCTTAAGTTGTGTCTGAACATCTTTGCTTTGTGATCTTTGTATTTTGAAGTTTGTTCGAACAACAGCTCGTGAACAAGGATGTGCCAAGACCTGTGTCTTTGGCATCTGTGCTGTTCAAACTGCTCAGGTGCTTGCTGCGTGAAGGGGCTTAGCCACGCTCCACGATCTGCAAATCACCGCTTGCCTCATATTGTGCCTGTTGTGTGTGTAATGCCTGTTGTGCCTGATGTAGCCAGAGTGGGCTGGCCGCCCGTGTAATGCGATGTGCCTGTTGTTGGGTGTAGTTGTCGTTGAGTGCATGGTTTGAGTGTTCTGCATTCCAACAGAGATTGTCCGAGATGGTGTCACTGCCTATACGCCAGTACTCGTGCGTAACATAGCTCGTCACAGCTGCACGGTCTTGCGCGGGCATGATCCAGTTCTTTGCTAATGGCGCTGTTTGAGCATGATGCTGCGCCCACACGATGTTTAGTATGCAGCACATATGTTCGGTATGCTGCAGTGGGCTGAGCATCACAAAGTGAACATGGAAGTTCTCATGATCCGCGCCCTCATGTGCAAAGCACCAGCGTGGCACCCGCATATCCTGACGCTCAGCGGCCTTGCCGTAGATCACGCGATCCACTTTGTTCCAGTAGCTGCGCAGGAGCTTGTTGGCCGTCTCACGTCCGATGGTTCTGCCATTCACAAACTTGAGCGTACCGAATATGTCCCAGTCTTGCGCCAGCAGGTGCTGTACCAATGCCTGTCGTTCTTGTTTGCGCTGTTCATATGCCATTGTGGTTCTCCGCATGTATTTATCAACGAAGAAGGAAAAGGCCGTAGAAACGGCAGTGTTGTGTCGCAAAAATGGGCACACACAATTGTGTTGGAACTACTGTGTTGTAGGTTTGTGGTTGCAACATAGTGGTTATCTCACAGTCTCCTGAGAAATTCCCACAACACAGTCTCGCACCAAAGTGCCGCAAGAAGTTTCCGCAACACAGCTTCTGGCTTAGGTGCTGTGCGACACTATCCGCCCTCGTGTTTGCTCCAACACAACCGTGTTGTGATAAATACAATGCAAACAACGCATTGGAGGATTGGATGAGCATCAGATTATTAGAACACATGCGCGATGAATTGATCGCCACGGGCATCGTGCAGAATACACCAGAGTTCTGTCACAGCTGGTTGGGACGCAGTGAGGGCTATATCCGCGTGCTGCGCTATCACAACACGGAACCAAGTGTGGAAACCCTGAGCATCTGCTCAAGTAAGCTTGGGTATTATGCAGCGCGACTGGCGGCAAGTGATCAGCAAGATCATCAAGCGTGGAGTAAGCGCTTGGCTGATCTAAAGGCGCTGTGTGACATGGCCATAGCTGAGCAGTCAGAGGCAGTCTGGCGTGCGCCAGAACGGATGGCGGTATGAGTGATCATCCGAAATGGGTTCTGCGGCCTCAAAAATCTGCGCTGCGGATTTTTCTAGGGAAGTACTTACAGAAGCTGGGTGGTGATTGTGCATCACCCTATTTTGTACAGTTGGGTGTTGCGCATGGATGACCGTGATGAACTGCGCAGACTAATCGATGTCATAGAGAAAGGCTCTGGCACGGGCAGTCTTGAGCAAGCCGTTGATGACATCAAGACCTTTGCCAATACCGCAAGCTTTCTGGCCAACAAACTGAACACACGGCTCAAGGGTGGCGACGTCAAAGCAAAGAAACAGCCAAAGTCGCGTATGCGAAAGGCTATCGCAACTGTGCCAAAGCCAAGTGCGTCTAAGCCCCCTGCTCCAGCGCCACAGCAATCCCCGTCAGGCATGCCGCAGGCAACCAGTACAGCAACGTCACAAGCAGATTACGACAAGCTTAAGCCGCAAGGCACACAGGGAACTGTGGGTGGCTTGTAGTGCAGTGGTACCTAGTGCGCTGTGTAAGCAGGTGTAAGGCGGTGAGTTTGCTGGGATCGCTACGTGTGAGTGTTTACGCGGGTTGACGCGTTACGTGCGCTTTTAAGTGGGATATATGCGGGTGTTGGAATTTGTAGGGCTTGTAGGTTTTGGTTGTGAGAAGGCGTGAGGGGCATAGTTAAGAAGATGAAAGGCAGCTCACAATAACTCATCCTCAGCGGCAAAATCTAAAAACTCATCCATAAAAATAGAAGCGAAATCACTCCTCGATGCTGCATTAGACTTTTGCAAAACTTTATGTATCTGCATTTTAACAGTGCCAATTTTCGTGTTTCTCAAACTTGCAATGTCCGCAGTGGCGAAACCGCGCAACATAAAAAGTCCTACAGAAGCTTCGGCAGGCGTTAAGCCCCAAACCGCAAATTTTGCGTTCAATAACTGATCGAAATCCTGTTTTAAGTTATATAAGCTTTGTTCTGCTTTGACTGTTTTCTGCCTAAGCAGCCGAACGTATTTGCCAGAAACAACTAAGCCACCGGCAAGAGCTGATACGGCAAATACTTCGAACCCAAGATGTATTAATCCTTCTGAACTGTAACTTGTGTCCGTCCGTAAATGCTCGCGAAAATCCATAAGCACGTCACTTAGAAAGAAAAGCAACGCGACCAACTTCATGCCAAACACCGTAATTACAGCCTTTTGATTCATAATCAGAGGTCCCCCAAAGGCAAGTATGAACGAGCATAATTCAGTATATATCAAACGATATACGCGCCCCTTTAATCGCAGTCTATACCGCTCGTGCAATATACAGACACCCTCGTCTCAAGTTAGTTACGGTTAAGAAATCGCAATTAGGAGACACGTAATGCTTCGCCGAAAATTCATCCAAACGCTACTCATAGCCTCTTCAACCCTTTCTATAAGCTCTCTCGCTACAGTCGCTAGAGCGAGTGGTGGCCCTTCAGCACCTTCCGGCCCCTCAGCACCATCGGCGCCTTCGGCCCCGTCACGCTCTTCAGGTCCAAGCCGTAGCTCAACTTCAGGCCCAAGCCGTAGCTCAACCTCCAGCGCAAGCCGCTATTGTTCAGCTGGCGGAATCAACTGTACGGACGTTAGCACAGATGGCCTAACTACAGTGGATGCTTCAGATCTAGACGACGTGTTGGGAAGCTTTAACTAATGCCACTGAAAAATGTTGTCACAGCGCTAGCGCTATCTTGCCTGCTAACTGCTTGCGATACAGTTCGGTATGACTACAGCAACGCAGCTGCGATGTTTGCCGCACTTGATACGAGCCCGGATCAAACGGAGGGTATCATTGACGCAACTTCTAAGTTTTTAATTGTATCAACAGAGGCTAACAATCAGCTTCTTTGCCGCCGCGTAAAAATCAGTGGACCACGCGGGCAATCACAACGCCGCTTTTGTAAAGTAAAGGGTGGCGATTGGCGGTGACCCAAGGCAGGCACCTTTTAAAAAACTGGCAACTCACAGCCAATGGATGGCGCATCTCAATGCGCTGTCCAACTTATTTTGCAGCCTTACTTGCAGACACTTTAGCAGGTTGGTCAATAACGAATGACGAGGCAAACACTAAACCTGACGTTTCAATAAGTTTCAACGACGGTGAGTACACAATTGGCGGCAAATGCTACGAGACTCACTTTAGACAAACAGATCTCATCAGTGCACTAAATGATACGTTCATCTGCATGGCTTATCACACTTTAACACTGGTAGAAGGCGCACGCCTGCTTCACTGCGCAGCGTATAGCATCAATGATCATTGTAATATCGTCGTAGGTGCGAAAAACACAGGAAAGTCTACTTTCATTTATGAGAAGGCGAGACAAGGTCATCGGATTGCAGCGGATGACCTTTTATTATGGCTGCCCAAAAGAGGCCTGTTCAAAACTCTTGGCCTACCAATTCGAATGCGCCGCCCGGTGTTAAAAGTTGATGGAGAATTAGCTGACAATGACAAGTTTTACCCTGGCGAAAACATAGCTTATTCAAAGTTAAGATCATTTGATGTTGTCGATGCAAACACCACTTTCCATCTAGATCGACTATGGCGATTAAATGATGAACGCATGTTGCGGAAGGTACCTTTGTTGCGCGCCTTCAACGTTCTCCAGCAGAACACAATTAGCACACCGGATATCGCCCTTACATAATAAATCAAGGAAATTGCGTTGCCTAGAATTCTCAAATCTTTACGAAAAGTACACTCGTACTTAGGCTTACTCATTTTGCCTTGGATTATAGCGTTTGGGTTTACTGGATTTTATTTAAACCATTCAGAGCTGATACTGTCAGCCTTACCACTCAATACTTACGAGGATAACGATCAAACCTACATGGATTTGGAAGAACCGCTGACTCTAGAGCAATCGGCGAACATAGCGCGCGGCTATTGGCCTGAAAGTAAGATGCTATCGGTCGAGCAGATCTCTTATCACGAGCAGAGCGCGATCGAATTCAAACGAGAAAACGGTAGTATCATAGTGGTGCCAAAAACTGGCGTCTATTACGTCAAATCTGCGATTTCCAATAAGATGTTTACTCCTGATGGCCTGCTCCAACATAGAAAAATATATTGGAACTATATCTTTGGCATCTTCCACAGAACCGGCTGGCTAGACTGGAGGATAGGGACAATATTAGCAGATATTACTGCAATTGCCCTTATTGCGTTTGGTATATCAGGACTGCTCATCTGGTACCTTCCTCGACACAAACGGGTAATGCGACGGTTCTCTGAGCAATGATGGCACGTAAATTGAGCATTTTCACAGCCTGCCCATACCAATAAACAATTGACGATTTTGGTCCTTGATTGCGCGGCGGCCGTGCATGACGCGGGTATTATCGATCACCGCGACATCACCGTCCTGCCAATTGATCTCGACAGTACAGGTCTCAGCAATATTTCTAAGCTCTTCGACTTCCTCAGACGTCACAACGGCACCGTCATCAAATGTATAAATCGGAGGCTCATAGTTATGCGACGGCCCCAGAATTGCGTTCGCAAAAGCCTGCCCGTTTGATAAAGACGAT
>Ga0228662_1000335_pt1 | contig 24516 bp, 9 predicted proteins | sample 76DmetaG_FD_183173 | JGI IMG/M metagenome (GOLD analysis project Ga0228662, IMG submission 183173) | Seawater microbial communities from Monterey Bay, California, United States - 76D | ecosystem: Environmental > Aquatic > Marine > Coastal | place: USA: California | collected 2016-11-10
TTATTGATATGCGAGGTAAGGTTATTTGTCAACTTTCAGGTTATATTAATCGTATTCAAATGCCAACTTCGACAGGTATTTATTTTCTTAATTTGAAGTATGATAATAAAGTGATTTTAAAAAAAATAATCATAAGTTCGATTTAATGTGTTTATTTTAAGGTAACTAAATCACTTAGAAAATAGTTCGATTTCACTCCCATTGACTCCACAACTTATTTTCAGTTATAATAATTTATCCTAAGAGATGTTTTTTAGTTTAACTAAAATTATTCTTTTATAATCTTTTTGATTAGAGTTTCATTATTCAACTCAATTAAAATAAAGTACATCCCTGAATTAAATTTAGATATATTGAGAGATACTCGCTTTTTATTTGGGGTTTTTGTCATGACCGTTTGTCCACTTAAATTTAAAACTTGTATCGATTGAATTTCGATACCATTTGTGGCGCTTAAATGTAAAATATTTTGTGTGGGGGTTGGATAAACAAATAATGGCAAGTCGATCGTATTGTTACGTATTGAAAGATTCTGCGAGCTAGAAATAGCAATCCAATTTTCAGCTAAGCTATTGTCCAAATCTAAATCCTTTAACTTTAAATAGTAGCCATTCCCATCTGCATCCTCAGGCCACGGTGCAGCATCATCATAAACAACAAAATCAATTTGGTTTCCAAATCCATCCAACAGCTCTAAACGTTGACTGCTATTCTTAAGATTTCTAAAAAATTCATCAAAAGGAGTAAAGCCATAGGTAGCCTCAAAAGCAGATGGTTTGTTTGCCAAGAAAACAGATTGCCGAGCCTGAATAACATAACCTGGTGGAAACTGGTAAGAAAAACCAAGCCCCCCAAAATAAACTCCTGTTAAGTCCCAAGCTACATCACTGTTGTTCGTAATTTCAACAAATTCAAAATCATCAGAGTCATCATCACCTTGATCTAATGGATTATAGTGTATTTTTGAAATTACCAAATTTGGTGTGGTCACATTCTCACATGCTGCTGTGTTTGAATTGAGTTGATCGGTTATCCATTGAATACGTTGGCTAACAAAAGTTTTCATGTTGGCAATACGTCCTTCAAAATTGATGTCCATATTCCATACTTGCTCTTGACGATTAACCGCATCTGAAATATTGGCAACTGTTTCATCGATGAGCTCGTGTATCTTATTTTCATTTAATACTTGACCAGTAGCGGTCAATTCTCGCCAGCGCTTTGTCAAATAACATGAAAAGTCAGGATCATTAAAAAGGTCCGTCCAAAACTTAGCCCCACGATTATAATTCTCAAATTGCCAAAGATTGTACTTACTCCTATCGAATCCCCAATCAAATAGATCATTCCCATACGTAAGGTTAAAGTCCCACACAGGACCGGCACGAAGCTTTCCTCCTCTGTCTTTGTGGAAGAAGGTGCTAAATTGATATGCATCCACATTGGAAGCAAGTTCGTTTAACAAGATAAAGTCAATAAAAGATGGAATATCAATAACTGCTGGATATCCATTAATTAGTGAGGTATTTGATATGTTCGAGGTGTTGGCAAGTTGGTTAAAAAAGTTCTGAATATAGTCATCTTGTTGACTGGTTTTATCTTCTGGTTTAGGTACTTCGTAAGCAAAATTTACATCTCCCCAGCCATAACCACCCATTGACCAACCCCACTCTTCAGTTCCTTCAATTTTATCTGATTTAACAATATATCCCCCTGTTAAATCTGGAAGCGCATTATCGTCATCTTTTATTTTTTTTATGTTAATTCGATTATCATCTGCTTTCAGTTTTTCAAGAAGCATATAAATTCCCCTGTGCTCACCATTCAAAACTAATTCGCAATATTCAGCCCTCGATGCATATTGATGTAAAGAATTTGATAATTTGTAGCTGACATAGTCCCGAACAAAAGTGGTGTCATAGGCTAGTGCATTTAGAATCCAATCGTTTTCTTTTGGTAAATCAAGTAATTTTACATTGTCCTTTTCACCAGAAGTGTCATACGTAGTTAAAGCATACTGCTTTTTTGAAAAAAGTTGAGAACTAGATCCACGAACTTCAATCTGTATTGGTCCATCAAAATCCAAATAGTCTGGATTATTTTCATCTGAAACATAATTCAATTCATTTTCGGGACGCTTAATGATTTTCATTGTTGCGTCTATTTTTGGTTCATCAGGAATATCAACCCCATCAGTATTTAAGATGACAATGGGTAAATTTGACGATGTAAAGTTGATGTTGATAGGCTGGGGGCTTGGCTCCACAAACCAATCTGGAGGTGCTAAATATGTTTCTGACCCTTGCGGAAGTTCAAGAGAGATCACTGGCAGTGCGCTCAAATCTGAAGATGATAACGCCTGATTGTGAACTTGGACAGCAATAATATTTAAACCATTATTTAGCAGTGTTTTGTCAAAAAAATAACGCTCAGGAATATTGCCACTGTAAAGCTGTGCTTCGTGGTAGCCATCACTAGACATTGAATAAGAAGTATAATCTCCAGAAAAAAGGTCTCTTGCAACCTCAACGCCATTAATGTATGCAACAAAACCATCATCATAATCAATGTCTAATACCGCTCTTGAAATTAAGCTCACATCCTGAATTTCAAATGTTTTGCGCATAAATAGTGCTATTGTTGGTGAAATAATAGTCTCATCATCATCATCGCCATATCCAATTCCAGCGTTTCCTTCTGACCAAGAAGAATCATCAAAATTTAATAGCGTCCAATCAGCGCTAGTGCCATTCGGTATGGAGTACATCCATGGCTGTCCAGGAACGACAACACTCTCCCATTGTCTGAATTGTGCAAATGCTTTTGGACATACATTATTAAGAATTATAAGTAAGAGTATTAAACAAACTTTATGCAACGGAAGTATTATTTAAAATTAAAAACAGCAAATCCAAATTCATAAAAACAAAAGTAATTTATTTAATTACAAAAGACTTGATGTAAGTGTTATTCTCAATCTCACAGGATACAAAATATTCACCTTCTTGTAAATGTAAGTCTAAATAATATTCATTTGAGCTTTTACCAACGCTTATCTCACCCAGAGTGATTGAAGTTCCTTTAGAGTTAAACAGCCTAACGCTTTCGTTTGAATCTAATGTAGTGGGTAATTTTAATGCAATGTGATTATTTGAAGGAACTAGATTTAGTTGTATATCATTCAATATTGAAACATAATTTGTTTCGAATGTACCTGCAAATTCCAATTCGAAATAATTCAGATTTAAAAAATTTGTGGCTGCAGTAAATTCCATATTGTAAACACCCACTTCTAAATAGACTTCTATGGTACTGGTTTCCCAGTTTTGCCAACCCCCAGTGTTGTCAAAAGGAAAGTAGTGGAGATTGTCTCCAAACGATAATTTAAAATATCCAGCATTTGTTGATGCATACCGAGTGCTAATTTTGTAATATCCAGATTGGTTTACATTTATAGGATATAAAACCGTATCCTCAACGTCTATATTACCAATATTTTCGGTGCTATCATCTTCACAAAATTCTGTTTGAATCCCATTTGATGTACGATACTTTTCTGCTTCAATTCTACCTGGTATTTCTTGTGCTTCCTTGACAAAAACCAAGTCGTGGTAATTGATATTAAATTGTGAAGATTGGGTCGTAACGTTCATTTTTTGCTCGCCCGCCTCCAAATAAATTTCTTTGTAGAAATTTTGCCAACTCTGCCACCCATTTGTTCCCTCAAATGGTATATTAGTCAATAAATTATTAAAGCTAAAATCTAATGATCCAGGGCCAAATCCAGATATACGAGAAGTTAGCTGATAATAACCTGATTTAGGTACACTAAATTTATATTTCATGGTAGCATCTGCTTGAATATGTCCAAGATTTAATCCGCCACCTTCATCGCTACACTGTTCTGTATCTGCACCATGCATTTCATAATATGATTCCGCCTCTATTCTTAATGATAAGTTATTGGTGTTTTTAACCCTATTATAAATAAAAATATGACTGGCATCGCTCAGCATCATGGCTTCTGAAGCCAACTTATTATTGTCAATGCTCAAGTAGATTTCATCTCCTTCTTTAATACTTGCCGATAAATTAATTTCAAGTACAGTCGCATCATCAGTATTAATAGCCTGACTTTGAAGGTGTGCATTTGCCATTGTACCATTAACATAGAGGTTATAGTCTTCAAGTGTACTGGCGTTGTTGGTAATGATATCGTTAAAATAAACATACAGTTTATTACCTTCGTTATTGGTTGCACCGGCATATACTTTCAGATGCTCGCTATTATCTGTTGTGGGAAATTGCGTCAAACCGCGCTTATATGCATATAAAGGTTTGTAGTCAGAGTCACCAACATTGATTGGAATTTGCCGCATATGATTTGGCCATGAATGTGTTGTTTTTCCTTTGGGCGCATACATTCCAAAGAGCACTTCTGCTACGCCATCTCCTTCAGTTCCAGGGTACCACGCAGCAATCATTGCATCGGAATGAACCAGTGCCTCTCCAAGAATTAGTGGTCTTCCTGAAATCAACAACGCTATTGTTGGGATGTTTTGACTTTTCAATTTTTTTAGAAGGGCAATATCTTGGTTTTCAACATTGAGTGAAGAACGATCTCCACCCCCCTCAGAGTAAGGGGTTTTTTCTCCGATAACAACAACAGCGACGTCGATATCTTGATCAAAGTCTCCTGTTTTACTAAAGAGAATATTACTACTACCAGTTAATTTGTTAAACCCCTCTAAAATTGAAGTTCCATCAGTGATATCTCCATTTCCGCCTTGCCAAGCAATGGTCCATCCGCCACACTGTGCGCCTAAATCATCTGCAAGAACACCAGCCAGCCCAATAGTTTGGCCATCTTTTTTAAGCGGCAGCACATTGTTTTTGGCATCTAGGACCACAATAGATTCGCGTACTGCTTGGCGGGCTATGTCTCTGTGCCTTACCGATCCAAAAGCATTTATTTCTTTACTCTCATTTTTTGCAAAAGGGTTTTCAAAAAGGCCAAGTAATATTTTTTGTTTTAGTATTCGTTTAACTGCATCATTTATGCGCGCCATATTAATTTGACCTTCGTTAACAAGTTCCTTGGTGTGTTTTATAAAGGTTTTATATCTGTCTGGCACCATGACCATATCAACTCCAGCATTTATTGATTGCTTGATAGCATTTTTATAGTCATCTGTTACTTGATCTACCCCTTTCCAGTCCGAAATAATAAAGCCTTCAAATCCAAGCTCGGTTTTTAGCACATCGGTCAATAGATACTTATACCCGTGTACTTTTTGACCGTTCCAGCTGTTGTAGGTTGCCATAATTGTTCCTACGCCTTGTTCAATAGCATCTACATATGCTGGCATATGAAGCGATCGTAGAACTTGCTCAGTAATCTCTGTATCACCTTGATCAATTCCATCCGTAGTTCCTCCGTCACCAATAAAGTGTTTTGCACAGGCCAGGATGGTGTTGTCCAATGCCAAGTCGTTTCCTTGAAGTCCAACAACAGAAGCTATACCCATCATTTGATTGATTTCTGCTGTTTCACCAAAGCCTTCGTATGTTCTTCCCCACTTTTCATTTTGTGGCACAGCTATACAAGGTGCAAAAGTCCAGTCTATCCCAGTTGCAGCTACTTCATTGGCTACTACCTTAGAAAGGTCTTCAACAAGTTCGGTATTCCAAGTGGCACCTAAACCAATGTTATGGGGAACAATAACAGCACCAACGACGTTACTGTGTCCATGAACGGCATCAATTCCATATATCATTGGAATACCTGATGAGGATTGCATAGATATCGTTTGGTATTCATTATACATTTTAATCCAGGCATCTAATGTATTTGGGATTGGTGCAGAGCCGCCCCCACTAAGCAAAGAACCAATATTGTAAGTCGCTAAATCAGATATATGGTCTAATTCTTTGCGCTCTACTTGGGTCATTTGACCTACTTTTTCATCAAGGGTCATGTTTGCTACCAGTTGGTTAACTTGATCATCTATATTCTGTGCATTTGTAAATAACGATACTGTAAGTAAAAGCGAAGCAGAAAAGGATTGCGTAAATTTCAATTTTGGTGGTTTTATTGTTTGATTAATTTTAAAATTTCGGTACTATATTCAGACTGAACCTCAATCAAATACAATCCGCTAGGATAGTGGGCTATATTGAGTTGAACAATCTGCTGGTTTTTGGTATTTTGCTCAAACACAGCCCTACCTAAAAGATCAAATACTTTGATGTGGTTGATGACGGTATCGGACTGTAGGGTAACGTATTCATGTGCTGGATTCGGGTATAATTTGAATAGATAACTAGCGTTAGCTTTATTGCTTAATGCCTCAATTAATTCAAAATCTATCCAATTCAAATTAAACTGATTGCCAGTTATGTTCATGGTCATGGTATATGTTCCTGCTGTCAAATCAAATTCTTTATCTAAATCTTGCCAACTTTGCCAGCCCCCTGTACTGGGTACTTGAAAGTTATTTAGTATAAAATGTTCAGTTGAATTTTTTGAAAAAACGAGATTAAATCTTCCGCCCGTATAAGCGCTACTAATGCGAGACTTAACCTTATACCTGCCCGAAGTATTTACTTTAACTAAATAAGTTGCAGAATCTCCTTGATGCATGTATGATAGGTTTTTACCGCTGCCGGTATCATAACAGTTTTCTACACTTAACCCTGATTGCTCCCAATAATCCTCCACTTGGATTGTTCCTGGGATTTGCATACCCCCATCTTCATCAAAGCTGAAATTGAACCAGTTGATATTAAACTCCCCGCTTAAGATGTTTGCAGTTAGGGTATATTCTCCAGCCTGTAAGAGAATATCTTTCTGAACGGTTTGCCAGTTTTGCCATCCATTGGTTTGAGGGGTAGCAAATGTTTCTAAAACTTGATCTGGACTGTTATCTTTTGATAATACGAGATTAAAACTACTTATGTCGTATCCAGCAACTCTTGCTTGAACTGTATAAAATCCTGTATGTTGAATTAAAACATTGTAGTTTACAAAGTCTCCCTGATCGATATAGTTCAGGTTTTGTCCACCCCCTATATCAGCACATGATTCAACAGCAACCCCTAATTGGCTATTATACTTTTCAGCTTGCACAATGCCCGGTATAAGAATTGGTTGTTTATCTGAAGAGATAAATTCAAAATCATACCAATTTATATTAACAGCTGAATTTGTACTTGTCATCTTCAATGTAAAATTTCCTTTGGGCAATACTGCTTCTTGAGTGATCGTATTCCAGCTGGTCCAGCCACCTGTACTTATTGGCGCAACTTCAGCAAGCTTATATATCAAGCCACTCTCATCCTCAAGTGTTAAGCTAAATGTTGCATCATTATAATTAGTAGCTATGCGAGATTTTATATTATACGTCCCAGATTGCGCAACACTAACAGAATACAATGCATAGTCCCCTTCATCTAAATACCCCAATTCTTGTCCACCACTACTATCAGAAGTCGTTGTGGTTGTCATACCATCTTGAGAGTCATATGCTTCAGCCTCAACCAAGCCTGGAATGGCCAAGCGATTAGTCGTGTCTAGTGTAATAAAATTAAACCAATTTATATTGAACTCTGAACCTAATACATTTATTTTCAGGGTATATTTTCCAGCAGGTAATAACGCTTCTTTTTCTACCGTTTGCCATGTTTGCCAGCTTCCTGTATTAGGTACATTAAATGACTCATAAAAAAAAACATTGTTTTCGTTCCTTAGCTCCATGCTAAAGCGCGCATTATCTTTTTCTGTTGCTACTCTTGATTGAATATTAAAGTAAGTGTTTTGCTTTACGTCCACTTCGTATGTTACATAGTCTCCAGGGTGTAGGTTATTAATATTCTTCCCAAGACCAGTATCAGTAGTTTCCTCAGTACCAATACCATTTTGTGTGTCGAATGCTTCTGCTTCAATTTTTCCGGGAATTACATTTATTTCAGTAAGTAAATTCTCGACAGCCATATTGGTAAATACAGCTAATGATTCCAAATTAGTAGATACCAGACTGTCCCCGGAATAACTGATTAGAATTTCGTCATAAAATGATAAATAGTCATCGAGAGAAACCGTTACGGTTTGCGGATTGTTTGGGTCGCGTTGCGCACTTAATACAGCTATATTATTTCCATTAACCGTTACGCTAAAATGGGTGTGATCAACAACAGTCGTATTAATCGCTTTGTTTAATGTAAGTTGTATTTCGGTATCACTACTCTCTGTTACGGCGCCTATAGGTGCAAAGCCTGGTGTTTGGTTTGCCGATAAACTAAACTTAAATGATTCAATATTGAATTCACTTGTGCCTGCAATACGTAACTTTAAAACGTGTTGTCCCGTTTCTAGATAGGCAGTTGAAGTCGTATTGGAGTTAAAACTAGTATAACTCCCAGTTGGACTTAGTGAAATCAAGTCCGTAATGGGTCTATCGTTGAGTTCATATCGAATTTTTCCACCGCTGTTCGCTGCCGCGTAGGTCGTTTCAATATTATAATACCCAGCATCTGTAATCTCAACAGTATATTTTATCCATTCTTTGGCATTTACATAACCCACACTATAGCCGTTACTATCTGGGCTGTTAGAGTTTGATGTACTAATATCTACACCATCATTTCTGAAGACCCAGCCTAGGTTCCAACTTGAAGTACCACCAGAGCCAGAATAGTTACCATATTCCTGATCGTGGTAGGCAATTCCTTGTGCCCCCATATCGTAGTGCGTGGCATGTATGATTCCTGGAATCACATTGTTGGCATAGGGTAATAGGCTATCGTCGCTTGGCTGTCGCAGCATGGCATCAACTACGCCTTTGTTGTAGATAGTATTGTCAACCAATGCGCTTTGTGTCAGTGCCATCATGCCATCATAGGCATCATCTGCATCGGGAATAGGACCCTCGCCTTTCCAATACTTCATAACAGCATCATATTGACTATTGGAAGGGATTGAGAAAGCGGACACGGTAGTTGTAATTCTTTTCCAAGGCCACCAAGCCCAACCAATATTATTGTTTTCGAAAAGTGAAATAGCTTCTTTAAACCACATATTGGAGTTTTCGCCACTTTCACCCATCCATAAGGGGACATTGTGTACGTTTCTCATATCAAGCACCCATTGTATGGTATTTGTCGTATTTACGTTCCAATACTTATGAAAACTATAGACCATATTGCTGTCCCAAGGGGGTGTAAGCCCTGTAAAATCATTAGCAAACCAATTTCCTTCAATAAACAATATGTGGTTGTTGTCGTACTTTCGAATCTCATTCGTAATCCGAACGTGCATGTCCTTAAGCTCTGTACTATTTAAATTCCAATTGACTTCGTTGATCAAATCATAGCCGCCAATCCACGTTTTATCATGGTACCGCTGTGCAAGCTTACCCCACAGTGCAATAGTTTTAATCTTGTTTTGCTCGCTTTCCCAAAGTGAGGGTTTGTTGGTGTCATAGTCTGAAATTCCTTGATCATAACCTTGTCCTCCAGGTGCTGCATGTAGGTCTAAAATGAGATAAAGCTCATTAGCCTCACACCAACCAAGTAGTTCATCAACCATATCGAAACCTTTATCTAGCCAGGTGTTTGTGTTGCTGTCTGGCTCATCTTCAATGGGCAGTGTAAACAAGTTGAAGTGCATAGGTAATCGCACGCTGTTAAACCCCCAACTGGCAATGGAATCTATATCTTGTTTGGTTACAAAGTTGTCTAACCAAGCATTATAAAACTCTTGCGTTTTGGTTTCACCAATAAGGGCCTCAAGTTTTGATCTGTATTCTTGTTGGTTTTTAGCCCCACCAATGGATTGCATCATATAAGGCTCTTGTAGCATCCAGCCACCTAATCCAATCCCTTTTAGTAATATTGGCGTATTGTCCTTGTCTACAATTTCTTTACCCTGTGTTGTCAGGTATTGCGCATGTAGCGTAAAGCAGCTAAGGACAAGCAAAAAAGACATTAAGAAGTTACTCAAATTAAACTTGAGTTGATGTAAAGCCATCTAATTTTTTTAAAATATTTGTTCTATAAATTATCCCTTCCAAACAATGTGATTTCTGACCCGTGACAAAAAGAATCACTACCAAAATTGGAGGTTATACTAAACTTTAGATACCTGAATTCTGGGGATATTTCATCTAAATTAAAGTTGTGTCCTGCCGCAGCTTCATCTAATAAGGCTTGAGAAATTTCATCTGTACCTCCCGCGGGACCCTCTATTTCGAAGTTGCCTAGCAAAACCCATTCGGTTTTATTCATACTTACGTACAAGTCAAAGCTCTTTAAATTCTCTTCCTGATAATAATAAGATTTACCATCTGGACCATTGTACCAATACGCACGTTGCCAAACTTTGAACCGATTAATTTTTGCTTTTTTATTGAGGTCAATAACAATATCAAGCGGCCAACGCAGTATCCCCCCATTATCGTTACGGTTGATGATGAAATAGCTGTTGTCTGAATTTGTCTCAAATGTATCAATAACGTCATCCCAAAAATTGACTGTAGCTCCCTCGTAGGCATTTCCATCAATAGAGAGGTTGCTGACCAGTTTCCATGTGTCTTTGTTTATTTTTTCTTCAAATAACGGAGTGTATGTGCCTTTTTCTTGTAGTTCAGAAATGTTACCATCAAAGTCTTCGGTTTTAGTCATAAACAACAATGGCTTTGCTTCAAGACCACGCACAAATATTTTTTCATTTTTATTAGCTGATGATAGAATTCGAATTTGCTCATCCTCACCGTCTTGAATATGTAGATAAATAAATACTGTTTTTTCTGTTGCATTTTCCCAACTGACCTGCACACCTCCTAAATCTGGCTCTATTTGAATACTCTCCTGAACCAGAAAAATAAAGGATCGTAACGGACGTATTTCAAGTGCTACAGCCTTAGAACTGTTTTGATTCTCGTCAACTACCGTTAGGCTTACCGTCACATCTTCTTCAAGAACAAATCCTGAAACTTCAATTTGATTCACATGTTTACTCACAGTTCTGAAAACGGCCTCCCCTTTTCCATTGGTATAATCTGCGCGTACATATAAAATATCATTATCCTCGGGAAGGGTATAAGTAATAACTGCCCCGCCGTAAGTGGCCTCGGTACTTATTACACTAAGTTCACCTGGCGGTGTGGTATCGCCTTTATCGTCTGATTCACAAGAAGCTATTAGCGAAATAACTAGCAGAAGTGATGAAACATAAAGTATATTTCTAACGGCATGTATTTTTGATGCTACCATTGTGGATTTTGAATTAAATTGGGATTTGTGATAAGCTCACTTGTTTTGATAGGATGTAGGTAATCTCTAGGAGTAGCAAAAGAACGCATACCAACCTCAATTACTTTGTAGTAATTCGTATCCGTTTTCTCGTCAACAGACCAACCGCGAACATTGGTATTAAAATATTCGTCAGCTAGTTTCCATCTTCGAATATCGTTATATCGGTGCCCTTCAAAAGCAAGCTCTATCATACGCTCTTGGCGTATAATTTCTCGCAGACCACTTTGCGTGGTATGTTTATTTAATGTTTTTGCCAAAGAGCCATTGCTCCAAACGACCTCAACATATGGGATACCTGCTCTGGCACGGACTACATTTAGGGCATCATAGACGGCTTGACTTGGGCCATATGCTTCATTTAAAGCCTCAGCGTAATTTAAGTACAGTTCTGCTAACCTTGCGTTTGGCCAAGGATAACGGATTATTTTATCGTATGCGTCTCCTTCAGATTCGGGATGCACAAGTTTTTTTAGAGAAAAACCCGTTATCAAGTAATCGCTTGTATTGGCAATACGTCCATGTGTTTGCCCTTTTTTCATACGCAGGGTCCACAATTCATTCCAGCCTCTATATTCACTAGAATCGAAGCCAATATTTGTGTAGAATCTAGGCTCTCTGTTGAGGTGTAATTCTGCTGTCCTTAAGCCAGGCCGCGCATAATTCTTTTTATCATTAGATACAACTGTAGTACCGAACCTTCTTTCATAATTATAGGTATTATCTTCGTCTATGGGGAGGCCATTTTTGGTGTAAAACAACTCTGCCATACGCATTGTTGGAGCTATCCATTGCCAAGCAGCCTGCACCGACGAAGCTGTAGGATCTTTCATAAGTACACCCGACTGTAAACGCCACCAGTCGTTTACTGGGCTTGAGTCGCCCCATAAAAGCTCAGGATTCCACTTTTCTAATACAGAAAACTTAACATCATAAAAAGTTTTGTAGAATGTATTATCATAGTTGGTTTCGTCATATTTTGGTGGACTTGAAGTAAATTGATATATCGCTGCTCCTTGTGCCACAGCAATATCAATGGCTTCTTTTGCAATTATTGCAGCCATTTCCCACTTGCTTACTTCAACATTCTGATTAAAGAAAGGAGTACCCTCATGATTCACAAAGTCGCTGTAGAATTCTGAATTCCCATTAAACAACGGACTGGCCGCATACAGGCTTACCTTTGATTTAATGGCATGTGCAATAACCTTATCCATGCGCCCTAAGTCATTGTTTCCTGTAGTACGATCTGGCAGATCAGCAATAGCAGTATCTAAGGTGTTCAATATATAGGTAATTCCTTCGTCAATTGTTTTTCTGTGAACGCGTAAATCTTCGTCACTAGCATCAATTGGAAGATTAACATCTACAATTGGAATAGGGCCATAGTAATTAAGAAGTAAAAAGTGGTAATAAGCCTTAAGCACTTTTGCTTCGGCTTTCCAAGTGTTTTTTTCTACTTGGGTCATATCTACGGCTTGGTCGATATTGGCAATTAGCGTATTACAGGCTCGAATGCCATCCCACAAAGAACCTTGTCCTCTACCACTGGCACCATATCCAGACCAAAAACTCATAAAAGGATCGTCAGCTACTTGCTCGCCTTTCATTAATTTGATCGAGTTTGGTTCTTTGGCCAACGGAGTTGTTAACTCGTCACTAGCCAAGGTAAAGGTCGCATAGAGACCATCGTTTTGTGGCAAATAACTGTAACAGGTAACCAAAGCGGTATAGGCTGCTTCTTGACGTTGAAACATTAAAGAAACTTCTTGTGTTTTATCAGGGACAATGTCTAAATAATCATCACAACTTAAAAACCCAACAAGAACGAACGAGTATAGCGCGATATGTTTAATAGTTTTCTTCATTGTTAAAAGTTTATTTGTAATCCAAGATTCATGACACGTTGTGGTGGATATCCCAGTCCATTACCCCCCATTTCGTTATCCCATAAATTAAATTTGCTTATGGTAAATAAGTTAAGTCCACTAGCGTAAAAACGTGTGCGTAAATTCTTAATCTTAAGCCATTGTTCTGGAAGTGTATATCCTAGTTCAATCGACTTCAGTCGTAAGAAATCCCCGTCTCTTAGCCACCATGTTGAATCTTGGTTGTTATTATTCACCTCTTCTGTAGAAAGCCTTGGCCAGAAGGCATAAGGATCAGGATTGTTTTCAGACCAGTGGTTGTCACTAATGATATTAAGCGCATTTCTTTCGTTTATAAATGGTGCGATATTGGTTGGCTGAATAAAAAAGGAAGATTTTGCCGCCCCTTGGAAAAAGAAAGAAAAATCAATGTTTTTATAGCCCATGGATGCTCCAAAACCATATACAATTTCAGGAACAAAAGGATCACCAATTGGTGCTTTGTCTAGCTCACTAATTTTACCGTCGCCATTTAAATCTTTATACTTGATGTCACCTGGTAGATATGCATTCTCATTCGATGAAAGCCCGTTAAACTGCTCTGGGGAATTGAGAATATCTTCTTGATCTATAAAAAGACGTTCCGCAATGTAGCCTCTAGGTTGATTTGTATGATAACCTATTGCACTTAGATAGCCAAATGGGTATTGTGGCTCATTCTTAACCACAACCTCGTTTGTTGCATAGGTAAATGTACCTCTTGCCGTGAGATAAAATCCATTAGCGAAAGACTGGTTGTAGTCAATGGCAATATCCAAACCTTTGGATTGAACCTGTCCAGAATTACTGCTAACTACAGAAGTAAGCCCTGCCGTGTCGGGATATACTGGACGGTCCTCGTATATTTTTTTTCTATTTTCTATAAAATAATCAAACTGCAATACTAGGCGTTCCTTTATTCCCAGTTCTACACCATAATTGGTTTTTTCAGCAACTTCCCAAGTAACGTCAGCGTTAGGGTAGCTGTTAATGTTGTATCCGTTATAGTAGTTGTTATAATCGGCACCCCAAGCATAACCACGACCACCATCGCCCAGATTAACATCTGATAAATAGAAAAAGCGAGAACTTCCAATGTTGTCGTTCCCAACAAGCCCAAAAGTGTATTTTAATTTCAGCAGTGAAATAGACGGGAATGTCTTTTCGAAAAAACTTTCGTTGGAAACGATCCACCCCAAACCAGCAGATGGGAAAAATCCAAATCGATGGTTTTCAGCAAACTTTTCAGAGCCATTATATCCAAAGTTTAATTCTACAAAATAGCGATCATCATATCCATAGGTTCCCCTGCCAGAAATCCCCATATTTCTTGCAGGCAAAGAAGCAAATACAGAACTATTTGAATACTTATTTAGCGCTTCGTTGAAGTTAAACACCAATAAGCCACCCACTTGATGCTTGTCATTGAAAAACCTGTCGTATTGAGTGGTAAACTCGTAGTAATAGTTACTGTTTACTGCGTTGGAAGTATTGTTGTTACTTAAAAATTCTGTGCCTTCTTGAATTTGGTAAATTCTATTGACCAATCCAAGCTCAGTTTCTGACTCCGCAATCCCATAATAAAATGGGTTAAAGCTGCGTTGGTTTTCAGTAGCAGAATAGCTTTTTACAGCAACTAGTGCTCTAAAGGAAAGTCCTTCAGTAATAAAATCCAATTCTTGTTTGATTTGCACCTGCGACAAAATGGTAGAACTAAATCGGTCTTTATATCCTCGTACCATATCTGCATAGGGGTTGGGAAATCCACCATTTCCTTTGTTCCCGAAAAGCGTATGGTTGTATTGGCTAAATTGGTTATCAAAGGTGTAATATTTTGGGAAATTTACAGGGTTTGCCTGCATGACTTTCCCAAAAATATCATTTGCGCTATCGATGGGTCCATTATAACGCTCAAAAAATGAATTGAACTTCACAGATATTTTGGTTGTGTTGGTTAGGTTTATATTCACATTTGCCCGAAGGTTAGACCGGTTAATATCAATATTGTTATTAAAATTGTTCAAAGGGTCCACTTTAAGCAGCCCTGTATCGTTTGTATGTGATACGGAGAGGTAGTATTGTGATACGTCTCCACCTCCATTAACATTCAGGTTGAACTTTTTGTTTATGGTATTGTTTTTAAATAATTCATCGTACCAATTTAGGTTTGGGTAAATATTAGGATCTGGGGTGTTTCGAGTTGCCTCAATTTTATTTTTACTGTAATAAAGTGGAGCAGAAGGATCACGCATGCGAAGTGCACTGTTATAGAGTTCCATATAACTGACGCCGTCTAAAAGGCTTGTAATTTGTGTTGGTGCTGAAAACTTATTTTCAAATCGAAAAGCTACTTTTGCTTTTCCTTTTTTACCTTCTTTTGTAGTCACTAAAATAACTCCATTAGCACCTCGCGCACCATAAAGAGAGGTGGCTGTAGCATCTTTCATGACAGAAAAACTGGCAATGTTGTCAGGTTCAATGCGTGCTAAGTCGTTTGTGGTTACTTCTAATCCATCAATAAGGATGAGCGGACTATTTGAATATCCGAAGGAGGTAACGCCTCGTACAAAAAATTCGGCATTGTCTGCGCCAGGTTCCCCAGAACGTTGGTAGGAAATTACACCTGAAATTCTGCCTGCCAGTGAAGCAGTAAGGTTTGAGTTGGGCTGATTTAATTCGGCTGGTTTTATGGTATTAATCGAGCCAATAACGCTGTTTTTCCTTTGCTTTTGGAAGGCTACTACTTGTACTTCTTCGAGTGCTTCTGCACTTTCAGATAGGATTACATCCAAATATCTTTTGTTAGCAATAGCAATGATTTTGGTTTCAAATCCGATATAAGAAAAAACCAAAGTTGCGCTTGAAGAGGAAGTTGTTAAAATATAATTTCCGTCTAAATCGGAAACCACACCATTAACACTGTCTTGCTCTAATACCGTTACGCCAGGAAGCGAAATACCTTGTGCATCTACTATGGTTCCTGAAATTAGATGCCCTTGTGCGTTAACTGTTTCTAAAAACAACAGTACAACTGCAGTAAGAATATATATTACTTGCTTGTGCATTTTACAGTAAATAAATTAACAGGGAGAATAAATATTCCCCCTGTTAATTTAACTTTTTTATTTAATTATTTTATAATTAACTTTTTGACTTGGCCTTGTACTTTTAAGAAATATACACCATTATCCAATTTGTCAACGTTAAGTTTGTTGTTAACGATTGCTTTACTCAACTGTTTACGACCCAGCACATCAAATACTTGTGCTAATTCACCATCCAAATTGCCAATGAAAGTCAATTGCGAGGTCGCTGGATTTGGATAAAAAGCGAAGTTTTGAACGCTAATATCAATAATCGATGCAGTAGTTCCTAAAGCAGGACCACTAAGGTCGTCAACCAAATAGGATTGACCCGCATCTGTATTTCCAGGATTTAAGAACAAACGGATGTGTGTATAATCTGTAGGCAATGGATCCGTTCCAAAATCAAAATTGAAGTAAACGGTTTGCCATTCATCGTTTGCCAAAAACTGTGAGTCATCGGTTTCTTTAGAACTTCCACCATCCTCTTTTTGGTTGGCGATTTTTAACCTTGTCCAACCCCATGCTTTTGAAGCATCAGCAGATTTTATTTTAAACGAAAGTACTGTCCCTTTTGAAAAATCAATTGGATTATCTAGTTCATAATGAAGCGACGACCATCCCCAATTTGAAGTTGATTTGTCAACTTGTAGTGCACTATTGTTTGAGTCGCTTGGATCTACAACTATAGCTGTGGTATAAGGGTCATCACTAATGTAATCTTGAATTGTAATCGAATCTGCGCCTCCTTCGTTATCTTGATACATTGCTATGGCAGGCGATGTAGCTGCTGTCGTAAAGGTTCCAGACAATCCTGCCACGACATTGCCGTCATCAGTACTTGTGGTTCCGTCTATGACTCCATACCAATAAGTAGTACTGGCTGTTAACATAGCATCAGGGACAATGTTAAAGGTTAAATTATCAGTTGTAATTGAAACCCTTGTAGACACAGCGGTACCATTGGCATTACCTTCTCTTAACGCTACATTAGAAGCAGGTGTAGTTATAGCAGAACCGTCAGCATTTTTAAACGCAATATTTGACGTTAAAAATAACCTTGAATATGTTGCAATATCACTTCCAGCATTTAGGGGATTTAATGTAAACGATGCAGGTGGTTGTACATCACTCTTATGGATTTCATCAAAATAGTAAACATCCCCTTCTGAAGATCCACCAGATTTGTCTCTGTCAAAATATATCTGAATTCTGTTGTGTGGGTCTTTTCCAGCTCCAATTGTTGTACCGCCAAAATTATAAACCAATTCAACCCATTTATTCGTTTCTTCTACAAGGATTTCTTTAACGCCAGTGTTATTTCCCCAATCAGGATTATTTTGAAGCTGCATATAGACTTTAACAGGCTTACTGACCCATACCTTTACTCTAAAAAATGGTGTTTGTTCATAATCAAAAAACGGCAATTTGGCACCATCAACGTCATTGTTTTCAATACCAGCGTCTCCACCTGGTACAGTGTATTTACCAACTTTAGCAGAAGTATTAATGCCAGAGGGATCAGGGTTATCAATTTTTGCAAAACCAGCTCCACCCCAACTGCCCCAACCGGCATCAGTTTGAGGTGTTTCAAAATCAATAAGCATTTTATTTGTTACAGGTGCCTTGGTAGTAAATGTTGCACTACTCGCAAGAACTGCAGTGTCGTCTTGATATTTAACTGAAGATTCGTTTATAGATACATAATAGTTACTGGAAAAATTAAGATTATCCGTTGGGTCAACAGTAATTGTAGTTGAATACTCATCCGTATTATGATTCCACTCAGAAACAGTACCAGTAAAGGCAACGTCAGCACCGTTAACATCGGTTTCTTTTAAAGAAACAATACTGCTTATGTCACCATCTGCCAGCGCAGTGCCATCAGTTTTTGTTAACTTTTCATTGGTTGTGATGATGATATTATCTGATCGTTTTAATCCAGTAGCACCATTTGCTGGATTATATATAAGTTGGTTGGTTGTGTAAAAAGATCCTACCATCAAATCATCAACATAAAAGGTGTCTCCTCCAGAAGCGCCTTCAAAGCCGATACCAACCTTATTCAGTAGAATATTGGTAGTACCACTAAAATCGATGGTAACTTCAACCCATTGGTTTAAGGTAGAAACAGTCGTTCTCTTTTCAGCGTTATTGGGCCCATAGTCAGTACCTTCAAACTTTACCTTTACATCAATAGCCTTGGAAGTGTATAATTTAAGTGTTACACTTGTGTTATCAGTAAGATTAAAGTATTGTGTGTAACCAGGTGCTTGAGCAATTCTGCCACCATCATTCCCAACAGTGTGCTTAGACACTTTAGCTGTGGTATTAATGCCACCAGGAAAAGGATTGTCTACCACTGTGGTAGTGTGAGCAGCATCTCCACTTCCCCAGGTTTGAAAAATAAGCGATGTGCCAGCATCTTCAAAATCAGCCAATAATTGGTTCTGAGAAAACACTGCACTAACACTAAAAAATAATATAAAAATGTATATGTTTTTCATTTGGATAAATTTTAAGTTATAATGAAATATTTATAATTCGTATTAGTATTTTAAATAAATCATAAATTAATGAGCACAATGTTATGAAGATCAAAAACTAATGAAAAATAAAAGTGCCCTAAAGAAACCCTACGTAGTTGATTACAAGCCCTACAAATACTCTACAAGAATGTTTGGTTTATAGTGAACAAATATAGTTGTACAGATTGGATCTCTCAGCTAATCCAAGCTTTTTTCGGAGTCTATACCGCGTCATTTCCAAGCTTTTTGGATTGATGTTAAGCAAAGAAGCCATCTGCTTGGTGGGTATGTTTAATTTAATAAAAGCACAAATTCGAATATCGTTGGGTGTAAGATCGGGGTGTAAGTCGTCGAGTTTACTAAAAAAGTCGGGGTTTGATTTTTTGAAATGAAACTCAAATTTGACCCAATCGTAAGTTTCTTTCAGCTCGACATCTATTCTTTTGACAATTGATTTCATCTTAGGACTTAACTCTTTTTCCTTTTTAACATCATTTAGTTTAAAAATATGATTTTTTAAATTGATCAGTAAATCGTTTTTCTTTATGTTAGTATAGGTGGAAAAAGCCAGTTCTTGGTTTCTATTTTTGATTTCCAACTGAAGCTTGTCCTGCTCGAGCGCCAACATTGTTTTTTCATCTTTTAGCTTTTGAACTTCTAGCCTGCTAATTCTTTCTTTTTGTTTGCGTTTTTCTTTTTTAAGTAAGCGCTCCCTTTTCTTTTTGTTTCTAGCTTCTTGAGTTATTACAATAAATAAAATTATCCCAATTGTGATTAAAAAATAAATAGAAAACGCTGCTCCAGATAAATACCATTTCGGTTTAATTTTAAAAGGAATAAGCATTTCTTCAGAAAAGCTACCCATTTGATCACTCGTCCTGACAAAAACCTCATAGCTATTAGTTTCGAGCCCATTTACTTTTATAACTAAATTATCATCGGCTTCTAGCCATTTGCCCTCATCATTGACTTTGTATTCAACGACATGAGTTGAACTACCCAAGTATTTGGGTAACTGAGTCTGAATTGAAATTGAATTATTTGCATACGGAAAGGACTTGATGTTGCCCTGAAAAAAACTATGATGTATGGTGTCATTGATTCCTACAAATTGAATGGTCTTTATTAATGGTTTTTGAATAATACTATCCTTATTCTTTTGAGCAATCGCCTCTTCATTAAATACAAATACTTGGTCTTCTGAATTAAACAAGACATACTTTTGGTTTAGGCGCGTAAATTTTGAAAAATCGCCGAGTGTATTGATTTTTTTATTTTTAAAAAATGTTGACTTACGAACTTCAAAATCAACCAATCCTATGTGTTTGTTGGTAGAGAACCACAAAGAGTTGTCAAGTTGTTTTATAAAACTTAGGTCACTTATACCCTCAAACATTTCGGTCACAGCACTGCTTTTATAAAATGCCTTGTCAGTATCATCGTATTTATAAAAACCCTCAGGGTTATAAAATATCAATGCATCGTTAATTTTAAAAAAGTAATTATAAAATAATTCATCATCAGAATTAAAGTTCTTTAAAAACTCAAATGAAGTTATGTTTTCAAAATTGGCGCTTAATCCTAATTTGAAAAAGCCTTTAGCGGGGTGACAAACCCATAAATCATTATTATCAAACTCGATAAATCGAGAAGAGTCATAGAATCCATCTAGTCGCTTATAAAATGACCACTTTCCGTTTTTTTTCTTAAGTATAAGAATACCGTTGTAAGTGCCACAATAAATTAAATCCTTTCTGCTTTTATGTTGCTTAAAATTCCATACTCCATTGACAGCGTGTAATAATTTCAATGAATTATCGCGCTCATAGGTGTATATACCTTTTTCGTGTCCAACAAAAATAGTATTATCAATTTTTTCAATGTGCCAATTAACGCCTTGGCTATTTTTCACCAAGGACGCACTACTGTTTTTTGATCTTGTATCTGTGCTAAACAAGCCTTGGTTTGTTGCATTTAAAAAAATATTGTTGTGCAGAAGAAAACCATGACTCTGACCCTGATTTTTGGATTCTTTTATATAATGAACTACATCGTTTTGTTTTATATTATGAATCTCTTTATCACCAATTGCCCAAAGGTTCTCTTGAGCGTCCTCATAAAGTCCCTTTACATAATTTGATCTTAGGCCATCTGTGTCAATAATTGTTTTTTTGGGTCTATATTGGTTGTCAAGAATATAAATCCCATTTTGATTAGTTCCAATGACGATTTCATCGTTTTTGTTCAGTATTGCGGCATTTATAACAATAGATTTTAAATTTACTATGTTTCGAGTTGAAGTCCCTTTTTTGGACCAGACCTGCCCATTCTTAAACACAAATACATAGTTATTTTGTGTAATTTCAAAAACGTTAACCAATTCACTCTTTATTTGTTTGAAGTCTTCAAATAATGTCATGTCATCCCCTTGAATAGTATAAATACTGCCTTGGAAATCGCTAAAGAATAAATATGATGAAGTCTTAAATATATTCTTGTAGTATTCAGGTGCTTTGAGAGTCGTGATGCTTCCATCTTTAGGGTCGAAAAAGAACATCTGATCTTGGGATTTAAACACCATTTGGTTTTCGTGTAATACGATATTGTTAAATGTTGGCTGTAAATAATCTTCTTTTGTGGGGGCTACATAGTGTAAACTTGTATACTCAAAACGACCATATTCATTCTTTTCCCAAAGCCCAAAACCACCAATTCCAGCGCTATAGATTAGCTTATCAGAAGCAACATAAATTGAGCTTAGATTTGTAAGCTTTCCCTTTCTGTACAAAAAGTGATTTACACCGTCAGTTTCTAACAAACCTGCAGAGGTTGCCATATAATAAAGACCATTTTCGGCTTGTTTCAGTTGCTCAACATTTCGGACACCCAATTCAGTGATATTAAAACTCGTAATAAATGGTGCCGTCACTTTATCTAATTGGCAGAAACCTATTGAGCAATGAATGAAAAATACAGTAAATGATATAAGAAACCTCATGTACTTTGAAAATTAAACAAATTTAAACAAAAGCAATAGATAACTCAATTTATCCAATAAGCTGAGCTTTGCATTTATAGGTTTGTAGTTTTTGCTGATTTTCCAAATACTGAATTTTTTAAATCTTTCGTTTCATCAAACTGAAAATTTAAAGTAATGATCGTTATCACAAAGTATTAATTATTTTAGTCAAATCCTCCCCAAAAAAGTTCGACTTTACTCCCTTCTTCTCCACGATGAAGCGCAGTATGACTGCGGATAGAATTATAATAAGCCCTGCAAATGTATTTGTAAGGGCTTTGTTGGTTTTAAACACCTAGACTGCAAGGACAGTTTGCTGTATTTCCTAAAAGGGGTGCAAGGAAAAACTGAAGGGCACTCTCTTTTCTCCACGGCATTATTGCCAAGGGTACTTTTTTTTCTTGAGGGAATATTTATTCTCTATTTAATAAAATCATTAACTAGGGTTTTCAATTCATCAATTTGTGATTGTTGAGATTTCATCTTTCTGTCTTGTTCTTTCAACGCATTTATTAACACTGGGACAAGCCCTTGATAATTTACAGACTTAATTCCATTGCTTTCCGAAACAAGCTCAGGAAATAACTTTTCTATGTCTTGTGCAAGTAAACCTATCTTTTGTTTTTCATTCTTGTCCTTTTTCATTGTGTAGGTCTTACCATCTATTTGCAAAAGTTTAGTTAAAGTAGCTCCAAGAGATACAATGTTTGCTTTAAGCCTAGCGTCTGAATTCACATTTAAGTCGCCAGCTATTGTTGTTGTACCATCAAAATTGACCACCAAAGCATCACTTCTGCTATTATTGCCAGCTCCATTTCCAATAACAAAAGCAGTATTTGAATCATCATAACGATCGTCAAAAGCAGTAATTGAGGAACCACTATCATTGTAATATCCAATTACCAAAGATCCGTAATCGCTTGCTTTTGTATAATGCCCCATAGCGACAGAATTACCACCACTTGCAGTGGTATGACTACCAAAACTAGTTGAGTTGAATCCACTTGCGGTTGTTCCTCCGCCAGTTGCTAATGATATTTCTCCACTTGCGATATTATCAATACCCATTGCGGTCGAATTATTACCAGAAGCAGTAGTGCCCTTCCCTGTTGTGGTAGAATGTTCACCAGAGCTGATTGTTTCCACCCCTAATGCTATAGACGCAAATCCTGAAGAAGTATTTTGAGATCCTATGGCTACACTAAATTTTCCTGTGGCATTATTTGAAGTTCCGACAGAGAAAGCTTGCTGTCCGGATGTAGTGTTCTTAAATCCAAAAGTAACAGCAGCAAAACCGCTAGAAATATTTTCAACCCCTGCTGCAATAGAATAATCTGTTTGGGCTTCATTCAGTGAGCCTATACTAAAAGATGCATCACCCAATGATTTGTTATAATAACCTAAAGAAACTGCCGTTTGTCCAGATGCAATCGAGCCAAACCCACCTGAAAAACTACTTATTCCTGAAGCTTCTGATACTTTTCCAAATGCAAAACTACCTTCACTTCCAGTGGCTTTTGTTCCTGAACCGAATGCAACGGAAACACCACCTGAGGCTTCAGTATTAAAACCAAAGCTTGATGATGCATAACCTGACGCTACTGTAGAGCTTCCAAAAGAATTTGACGCAATTCCTGATGAAGTATTGCCCTGACCAACGGCAAACGATCCCACTCCAGAAGCATTATTATATATTTCTATATTTGGATCATCAGGAGAAGTTATGTGACCTCTGGATTGAATACCTTTGTTAGTGCTGGCGAAAATGCTACTGGTCAATCCTGTGTAGTCTGTTGAATTATCTATAAAATCAAATCCATCTGAACTATTTAAGTTATTATCGTGATATTCTATCAATGATAATACTCCCCATGACTGAACTAAGTCTCCACTTGCCAGAAACATTCCTTCAGATAAGGCGCGATCCGCTGTTTCATTGACTCTTCTAAAAGTTGTTTGGTCTGGATTACCATTAATTCCTGCAGAGTAAACACTGTAAACTTCAGCAATAGTATTGTCAGGAACGGTATATGACTCATTGTACCAAATAACTCTGATTCCTTTTACAGATGAATTAACAGAATTAATGTTATATAACAAGGCAATACTTGAAGGGTAAGAACTTATTTTGTAACCTTCAGTAAGAATGATTTTTTCAACATTCCACCAACCACCTGAAACGCCATCATTAATACCAACAGTACCGGCAGTTGTTGCACCATCAAAAATATCTTCTACTGTACCTAATGGAAGAGTTTGAAGAACATGTCCAGCTGGAACCGTATAAGTTTCGTTTCCTAAATTTAGAACTTCAGAAATATTCATCGGTAGCTTCGTGTGTTGTGCGAAAAGTTGGGTGCAGAATAATAAAAATAAAATTCGTTTCATTGTTTGATGATTTTAAAGGATTGTGTTTTGTTGTTTTGTGTGGTGACTTGTAGGATATACGAGCCGCTACTCATGTTACTAATATCAATTTGATCTTGATTTGTAGCTTTTACTTTTCTTCCCATAAGATCAAAAAGTTCCGCTTTTGAAATGTTTTCTGCTTGTATATAAATACGATTGGCTGTTGGGTTTGGATAAACGTGGATACTGCTTGTGGTTGGGCTTAGGTCTTCTATGGTTAGTGTAGCACCTGCTGCGCTGGCCGTTACGGCTTTAAAAGA